>Ga0265593_1000005_pt1 | contig 276835 bp, 260 predicted proteins | sample saktaG_8_FD_190136 | JGI IMG/M metagenome (GOLD analysis project Ga0265593, IMG submission 190136) | Saline water microbial communities from Sakinaw Lake, British Columbia, Canada - sak_2011_5_24_36m | ecosystem: Environmental > Aquatic > Non-marine Saline and Alkaline > Saline ... | reverse complement strand
ATGTGTTTTTACAGTATTCAGCGAAAACCTGTGCGTCATTTTTGGCAAACTCGACATTCACCTCATTGCTCAGTCCTGTTTGATAAGAAGTGTAATCCTCATTGCCGATGATGAGAGCATAGGCATTAGGCATACTGGATGCCGCTTTGGGGATATTCACATCCACATCGGATTTTCCCACGCTCAGGTTTCTGTTCTCTATTTTTGTGTTACTTGTCTGCCGGGAATCTTTAGGAACATCTATTTCAATGGGGGTGAAGTTATATGTGATATTGTTGGCTGCATAGGTGGTTGGCTGTTGGCTATCGTAAATGTATTTTTTCCCATCGGCGGGATTGGAAAAAGTAAGTTTAGCCAAGACCAGTTTGTTGTTCTTGATATAAAAGTCGGTATTTTGAAATTTCATCGAGCTCCAGCCCTGCTTAAATGATTGCGCATCCGAAACGGGTACAGGCAATGCGAAATCACCAAGTTGGGTTGATTTTACAAGATAGGTTTCATTATCCGCATCATACTGGGATAGTTGCAATTCGCTCCAATTTATCGCAGCCGCAAAGTCTTTCTTCATCGCATCAACGGCCTGATTTGTCAATTCTTGTGCTTTTGCAGTTCGGGTTTTCTCATTCACACGCCTTTGATAATCACTTGTTTTTTCAAATTCTCCTTTCTTTTGCCATTCCGCGATGTTCCTTTCCACGTATTTTTTGATGTAGATAGCAGGTGAAGTTTTATTAACCGGAACATTATCGCCTGCAATAGCAAATGAAGCAGGGGGACTATCTCCTTGGAATGTACTTTGAGCCTGGCCTCCCGGTAGGCTTAGAACAATAAATCCAATAATGATAAAAAGGTATTTTTTCATATATACTTTTTTAAATTACATCTCTATTGGACCCAATATGTGTAATTGTTAAATTTTAATCATGTATACAGCGTATCGAGTACCCGTTATATGTGCTGTTATATTCTCTAAACAAGACCTGATCATAATTTAAGATAAAATAGTACCATGCGCTTGACTGATCGTTTCCAGATGACGACCAGAAAGTTGCATAATCGGGAGAAAAACCGTTCCATCGACCTCTATATCCGCCGGGAATAGCAAAAAAACCACTGCTATTTGAAGCTCCTTCATTTGGTGACTTCCAATGATTGGTTCCTGTTTCTTTCATCTTTCCACCCGCTACTCTATTCCCTCCAAGAAAAACTACAAGAACGGCCCAACCATCATCGGAAGGAAGACTCCAACCGGCTGGGCACGCAGTCAATGCAGTATTCCAATTATATAATCTACCAAAGGTGTCGCAATTTGAAGGATTGTCATCATAGCACCAGGAGCTCCCCGATTTATAATTAAGGTTTTCAGCCATCCATACCTGGTTGCCAATTTTTACCGTCCTGTAAGTTTTGCCATCCCGGGTATCAATAAGTTTTCCGAACTTATAGAAACCCATTACTCTGAAGATTACTTTGTCATCAAAAAAAACATCTTGTCCTTTCAGGACATTCCACACAATCCGTTTATTTTTTCCACTTGTGATATTGTAACCAATATCGCCTGAAACATTTGTTATAGGCCCGTTGAATGTGACGCCTTCGTCTTCACTGTAAACGAGAGAAATATCAGCACTGCCATCGCAATCAAGATTATATGTAATCACCGCATTGTCGCCTTCCTGCACGGCTACAACGTTGGTGATTGTTTGACCGGATAATTGCAAAAAGGATAATCCCAATAATAAGATTACAAAGATTGCTTTCATAGTTGCTGGTTATTAGTCGCATGACAAATATATAACATTTAAGGAAAAATGTCAATTACATCAGTAAAAATGAATTAGCATAAAAAGAAAGAAGCCACCCTTTTAAGGCAGCTTCGTATAGTTGGGGAAAGATATGTTGAGGTTATTCAAAGTCGGCTTCAGCGGGAACAACCGGCATCAATGAACTGAAATCCTCAGATTCATCAACATCAGCCGTAGAAGGAGTAACAGGAGCCAGATTCAAGGCAGAAACCATTTCGTAAGTCATATCCTCAAACTGAGCTTCAACCGGTGTAACAGGAGCCAGAACCGAAAAATCAACCATCGCAACAGCATCTTCAAAGTCAGCTTCAGCAGGAACAGCCGGAGCAAGAGTAGTCACCGATACTGTGGTTGCGTTTGCAACTGGTACAGATGTGATGTCAGTGCTTGCGAAAAGAACATTTACCGAGAGAGTCAGGGCTGCTGCGATTATGATTGTTGTTGCTTTCATCTTGTTTGTTGTTTGAGGTTGATGAAGCAAAGATATACCGGATCGAATGGGAGCAACAGCGATTTTCGGCTGGCAGTGGTTAAGACCCGACGAACGGGTGTTGGGAGTCGGTGAAAAAGAAACACGACTTAGGCCATCGCTAAAATATGGGTTAAAGAACTGAATCAAATTCCATAAATTTGTATTATGTTCCCAACAATTCCAAAATTCAATACTCAAACCGAAGAGCAGGTGATTATACCCGCCCTTGTCCCGGCAGTTAAACTCGATGAAGGGCTAAAGGCTGAACTTCTTGCACAGATTCAGGAAGAAACGATGGTAGTCGTTCACTGCTCCTATACTGCAGAATTTGAGGGTGGCATCAGAATATGGAACTCTACGGTTCTCATTGATCAGGGCTCTGGAACCAGAAGCAAGATGCTCCACGCATTCAACATTACCATTGCACCAATGTGGATGCTTGTTCCACAAGGAATTACCGTGACATTTACCCTGGTTTTCTCAGCATTGCCAAAAACATGTGAGGTTTTTACCCTTTGGGAAGACATTCCTGAACCAGGCGGGTTTGAGATTCGGAACATCCGGCGGAACAAAAGCGATGTCTACCGTGTGAGCATCATGTGATAAACAGGAAATACTTATCACCGCCATCTGTTCATAAATCATACCACTCTCGCATCCCATACTCCAAATTGCCCATTACTTTTATCGGTGCAATCAATGCGATAGTACCATGAAAAACATTCGACATATTAAAAATGGCGATTCCCTGGATAACAGGATGGCGATATCAAACCATCAGGTTAAAGTTTCCAGGTCAAAACTCTCATCAGGTTCGGTGGCAGATAAGTTTCCTTTGGGCTTCATTGAACCAAGCGATAGCATTATCACGAACCAAGATGGCCAGAAGGTAAATTCCAATTTTCATACTGTCTATACTGATTAACCTGGAATATTAGCATCTGCCCGTCTTCCAGCCTTTGCCCCAAGCAATGATGCAATTATTGATAGCACCCAGCCTGAGCAAATGAGCATCCACAAGGATGTTTTCCAGAAGGTGGGTTCAATAAGAGCCGCTATGATGCCAATGGCATTGCATATCAGGGGACCATACCAAATGCTCTTGAAATTCAGTTTGACGATATAGAAACAGCCGATGGCTATCAACACATCAAAAATGACATACGGAATAGCGCCAGCAATGTCCTCATTGATCTTGAAGATGTTGCCAACACCTTCGCCCAGACCGAATAGAACCAATGTGGATATGATAACCCATAAAATGGATTGAATCCAGCTCGGCAAGTCAAATAAAAATAACCTGTTCTCTTTTGTTTTCATTTGTACCTGTAATTGTTCGTAATGTAGCTCTGTGAATTGCCCGATTTCCTAAACGACAGCCACCCCAGCAATCCGCAGTGCTAAATTCTTTGTTGCCATAGGTAAATACTATGTTTGTCAGTCAAAGATAGTATTTTATTTCACCTTCACCTTTGATGACACCTCTTCAACAAACTCAACGTCCCAAACCCTCTCAGGTAGATGTTCTCACCTTTAACCATATCCTGTTTTATAGTTTCCATAACGGCTTCCATGATGGTTGTTACCGTCGGTTTTTCAATTCCCGTTTGGGCGACGAGAAATTGGATGATGTCGGCTTTGGTCATATTAATAACGGTTTAACGGTTATTACAAAAGGTGCGAAGAATGAAAAGGGAAACTATGTTCTAATCATTCTAATCATTAACATGTTGATTCACTCCGCAAATTACCACAAAGTTTCAAGAACAGACATGACATCCTGAAACTTTTCTCTGCACAGGCATTTTCTTAGTTATGTTCTTTAGCAGTGCATTGTTGATACTGTCAAGCTGTTCCAAAAACACTGATGGCAATCCTGCTCCAATTCCGGGTACAACAACCGACGTTGATGGTAATCTGTATCACAGCGTAACGATTGGGACCCAGGTGTGGATGGTTGAGAACCTGAAAACCACTAAATATAATGATGGATCTTCTATACCACTTGTAACAGATAGCATTGCCTGGATTAATATGACGACTCCGGGATATTGCTGGTATCATAATAATGCCGCTGCTTACAAAAACACTTATGGCGCTTTGTATAACTGGTATGCAGTAAACACTGGTAAACTTGCTCCAACAGGCTGGCATGTGCCCACCGATGCCGAGTGGACAATACTTGTTGCATATCTTGGAGGAGAACTCCTGGCAGGCGGGAGAATTGCCTGGTACCGTTACCTGGGCTATCGGTATAGCGGTATTTTCAGATATTACGATACTAAAAATGACGGGTTTTCTGTGCGTTGTATTCGGGATAATTAGGACTATTTGACTATTTTCCTTTGCCATTTATTTTGATTATTGAGAGCGTTATTTAAGTTATCTGCTGTCATACATGTTGAAATTTACAGCCCCAAAGCCAGGATAGAACAAAATCAAGTGGATTCCCTGCCGGTTCAAGGTCCTGAATACCATAACACCAATTGACATCAATTTTCAATTTAAGCCAGTAAAATCAGCTACATATTATTATCGTTTTTACAGGGGATATGAATGCTCACCTGATATATGTTAATAGATACATATATGCAATGATGCGTGCATGAGAAACATCTATTGCCAGAATGGAATGATGAAAATTGGACGAATGAGTCCACAGCTTTTCTTTGATTCACATTTTGTAACCTTGCAAACTTTGCAAATTTTGCAGTTTTGCAAAATGAGAACAAACAAATGATAAAGGGTTATTCTAAAGTCGCTGTCTAAAGAAACCAATATAATAATCGGGAAGGAATAAGGAAAAAGTTTCAGTAATGTTACAGTATGAAAAAGAAAAACTTCGACAAAATGCTAACATACAGCTTATTATCGAAGTTTTATTGTACACTTAACTGACCAATTATCTAACTTTGGAATCATTCCAGATTATCTGAAAGTGGTTGATTTTATTGAGGAAGGACTATAATCGAGGTCAAGCCACTTTTAATTTCATCACTTCAAGTTCAGCACCTTTTAGCAGGCCTTCCGAGCCTCTTTTCAGAACTTCTTCAGTGGTTTTTTCATCCAGATAATAATGTTCACATACATCACAAATATGTGCAGGAACCTCCTTGATCAGAATGATGGATCCATTCTTTTCAAGGGTAACAGTTACCTTTCCCTCGTACATATTTCCTGCTTTACAAATGACGCATTCCATATTATCGGTTTTTGGTTTTAAAATCAGGTGACCATACATTTTTATCAGGTTCATAGGCGGTGACCATGATACAATTTCCCGTCTCAGAATCTTTGGCAACGAGAAGATGCAACGGGCGGCGATCAATAAATCCCAGCAGTAGGAAACTTGGATATGGTTTATCATCTGCATACTCGCGGATAATTGCACCATCATTCAAAATGAACTTCACCTCCGCCAAAGATATATTTCTCCTGAACATCTGAGAAATAATATGATCACTGAAAAGGATTTTATTGCAAGTCACTGTTGAACCTTTGTACAAAGGTAGTGAAAAAAAATCTGAGTGTTCTAACGCCAAAAAGACAGGCAAACACCTGTCTTTTTAAGTTTTATTACATAAATTCTTATATCTAACTTTTCGAATTTATGTACTTAGCTGATTGTTAGTCAATTAATTAAAATTGATTGTACCCGTCTCTGATGAATTATCTGACCGTCAAATCCTGAGAGATTTAGTGGATGTTATTGACATAATGTAATTTAGTGAATGACTCCAACGATGGCAGTGGAGTTTCTTCGGGAATTATTTCATATTCGCAACAACCGGTAGGAACCAGCCACTATAGAGAATAGATTCTCAATGGTCAATATGTGCGGATATTCCAATTCACCTATTAAATCGTTTCAATTCCAAGCGTGCTTCCTTTCCTTTCTTTGCAAAATATTCTAGTTGTGCTTTTTGGAGGTCATTAGGGACTAAAATTCCTTGTTCAATTTCATCTTTACAGACATTAAAGATGGTGCTGTATTCTTCCAACGCTTTTGGGAGTTGATTAAAGTTATCTTGCTCCTGTGTGTTCATAATTATATTGGTGTTTTCATTCAAACTTCAGGATTGTCTTGGTTTGGAATTTAATCCAACAAAGTGGCTGGCTTTTTATTAATATCAAGCCGTTTATTCCTTTTTAATCAAATTTCTGATTTTGAAGTCTTTCAAATATGATTTATCTTTAATTTTATAACCGTAAGTGTAAAAGTCGTCCTTATATAACATATAGAGGATATGGCCGCTAACCACCATATGTCGGTTAGCATAAGTGTTATGCGTCATTCTATAAAAACCTTCATATCGTCAATTTTTTGTAACAAATAACAGCTTTTTAGATCTTCTGGTTTATAGACTTGAAAATTTGATGATGAAAGATTTTATGACTAATTTAGCAAGTAGGTTTACATAAGTACCAAAATTCTATTTGAAGTAAAAATGAAATCAGAAATCCCGGCATATAACGAAATTAATGAGTTACTAAAAGCTGTAAATTCTAGCTTAATTGCTAAGTTAGATGATTTTCACATTAATCGTTTTGATGAAATATCATTTGCTGATTTGGAAACTAAAAAGGAAGCTCATAGAACTAGTTTTTATGGTATTGTTCTTATCCATAATGGAATCGGCACTATGAGTGTTAATGAACAGACGCAGGAATATACAACGGGTTTACTTGCATTTACCAGTCCAGGAAAAATTGTATCATGGGAAAGAAAAGAAAAAACAGAAGGCTATATGCTTTTTTTTAAGCCTGAGTTTTTAGCATTCAGTGCTTTTAAATCCGTAACCCAGGAATTCCCGTTTTTCAAACCGAATGCCAACAGCCTTTTTCTTATCGGCGAGGAAGTTAAAAACTATTTGTATTTATTCAATAATCTGGAACTTGAGTATAAAAATAAGGGCTCCTTTTCAATCGAAATCATCAGAAATTATCTGCAATTATTACTCAGTTTATTTAAAAGACTTTATAATCAGCTTGAAATATCTCCGTTACGTAACAATAGCCGAAAAAAACAAATTACCGATGCCTTTGAACTATCAGTCAGAAAAAACCTGCCACAGCGGAAGTTGTTAAGTCAATATGCCGATGATTTACTAATAAGTGAAAAGCACCTAATTGCTATCATAAAAGAAACAACAGGGAAAACACCTGCCGAATACATTCAGGAAATATTTCTGCTGGAATCAAAAACCCTGCTCACACACACACCATACAGTATTGCCGAAATAGCGTATCGTTTAAATTTTGAGGATCCTTCTTACTTCAGTAAGGTTTTTAAGAAGCACTTTGGAATAACCCCTTCCTCTTATAAAAACCAAAAGGTAAAATAATTACCATTCTTTCCGATTTTACCACCATATCCGCCAGAATAATCGGCTGTATCTTTGTGTCATCAATTTTCAAAGAGTTAAAAAGATCTTTAAACAATCAAACAATTTACAACATGAACACAAAATTAAGTTTCAAACAAATCATTACTGCCGGGGCAATAGGAGCTGGTGTTTCAGTAGCAATTAACGCAATACTGTTTTTTATTTACCATGCCACAGGCATTATCAGCGACAACATTTTCGTGCAACCCAACCAGCCTATGACAGTGGTTCCGGTTATCCTGTCGAGTCTTATTCCCAGCCTACTTGGTGCATGTGTGTTTTACCTTTTTGAGAGATTCTCAACCAATGGGTTTAAAGTATTCAGCATTGTAGCTGTTATTTTGCTGGTGTTATCCTTTGGCAATCCGTTTTTTGGCATACCTAACGTAACTGTTGTATATGGCATTGCCCTTGATACGATGCATATAGTAGTAGCTTCATCATTGTTGTATTTCATTAAAAGAGCGAAGAAATAATTATATGAAGGTTATAGGTTTTGCCGGGAGTAATAGTACCAACTCAATAAATAAAAAGTTAGTAGATCATTGTCTGTCCTGTTTTGAGGCTGATTCAAGTGAAATTCTTGATCTGAACGATTTTGAAATGGCGATTTACAGTGCTGATAGAGAAAAATCAGCAGGTGTACCATCATTAGCAATTGATTTTGCCAATAAAATTGACAGCGCGGATTTGCTTATTATTTCATTGGCAGAACATAATGGAGCTTATACAACGGCGTTTAAAAACATATTTGATTGGGTTTCCAGAATACCGACCAGAAAAGCATTTGGTGGGAAACCTATACTTTTAATGTCAACATCACCTGGACCAAGAGGTGGGTCCAGTGTATTGGAAATAGCAAAAAACAGATTTCCATTCAATGGCGGAGTAATCTTAGAAACCTTTTCACTACCAAGGTTTAATGATAATTTCTCACAGGAAAAGGGAATAATTGATGAGTTGTTGATGCAGGAACTGTTTGAAAAGATTAAAATTGTAAAGAACAAAATGAAAATTTAGATTAAAAATTAACACAATGAAATTTTTAAACAGACCAAACCGTACGCGTATACATAAAAAAGATGAATGGAAAAAAAGTGCCTATTCCTTAGTCCCATATCAAACCCATTTTGGCGAGTTATGCGGGTTTGCTGATGATATAGTAAATAGAGGAGAAGGTTTTGGTATGCATCCGCATCAGAATATGGAGATCAGCACCATTGTTATATCCGGTGCACAGGTGCATAAAGATAATACAGGAAGTGAAGAGTTAATTCCTGAAAATTGCATTCAAACCATGAGTGCCGGAACAGGCATTATGCATAGCGAATACAATGCTTCTTCAGACGAGGCTTTTCATAGTTTTCAAATTTGGGTATATCCCAAAAAAGAAAATGTAAAACCACGGCATGGAAAATTCAGTTATCAACCTTCTGAAAAACTCAATATGATTCTTCTGGCACTTTCGCCGGATGGAAGAAACGGAACTGCATTAATAAACCAGGATGCTTTCTTTAGTGTTTCAAAACTGGAGAAAGGAAATTCAGTAACTTATAAAATGAACATGAAAAACAATGGAGTATATATTCATTGTGCCAAAGGAATAATAAATATTGAAGGTAATACTCTTCATTCAGGAGATGCCATCGGTATTTATGAAACAGATGCAATTAGCCTTATAGGTCAAGAAACTGCAGAATTGATTTTTGTAGAAGTGCCGATGATGAAGGGTGTTAAAATATAATTATTAATAAAATCATGTTGCAAATTAAAATAGCTACCAAGGTTAAAATTTCTCGTTTAATAATTTAACTTGAAAATTAATAAAAGAACATATAAGTGTTAATAAAATGAAAGAAAATGCGCGAATTGAAGCTTTTAGCGATGGTGTTTTTGCAATAGCCATCACGTTACTTGTACTTGAACTTAAGGTGCCACCAGTAGCCTCCATTCATTCGATGCGTGACTTGTGGCTTGGTTTATATCATCTCTGGCCTTCGTATTTTGCCTTTACCCTTAGTTTCGGCATTTTACTTGTTTCATGGGTGAATCACCATTATTTGTTTAATATTTTAGATAAATCTTCTCACCATTTTCTTTATGCTAATGGCTTCCTTTTGTTTACTATAACATTTATGCCTTTTCCTACCGCTTTACTGGCTCAATATATATCAACGGACTATGCAAAACCTGCAATAGCTATTTACTGTTTTGGAGGTGTTATAAATTCAATTGGATGGAATTTATTATTGCATACAATAATTAAACCCCAAAAACTGATACGATCAGAAGTAAGCATTAAACTTTTCAATAAAATAAAACGCTCAACTCAGTATGGCTTTGTAATATATTCTATAGCAACTATAATTTCATTTTGGTTCCCAATAATAGCATTAATCATTAATCTTTTATTATGGATAGTATGGATAACCTTATCAATAACAGAAAAATCAAATGAAAATTAATATTTACCGAGAAATGTAATTAAAATGCAAAGTCAAATAATAAGAGAACGTGTAATAAGAGAACGAACACATAACAAAGGCTATATTCAATAAGGGTTTCAGCAGTAATTCAACCATTCTCCCCCACTCAAAATTTCGTATCGGTGGACAGGATAGTAGCCCGCAATCCCTTACTGCATATAGCCCCGACCGTCATGGGAAAGGCTATAAAAATTACAAACAATTAAATTTAACATCTATGAAGATTTTTACAACAGTACTAATTCTCTTTTTAGGGATTTCTGCTTAAGTCGATGCCCAAACTACCGGGTGGAATTATGGCGGTGGTAATTGGCAAAGAAAAGGCTATATGGATGTTGCCGGACCAACAACTGACAGCGTATTGTGGCAAGTCAATTCAGCTGGGTTTTTCGGAACTCCGATTTTCATTGAAGGAAATTATTTGGTAACGATGCGGTTTCTTGGGTCGACAAATGCACCGGTAGAATGCTATGACCTGACTTCGGGCAACTTGCTTTGGAGTGTTGATGTAACCAACTCATCCGGACGGTCATTACCGGTGGGGCTCCACGATGAAAGAGTGTTTGTTGTAAGATTTACTGAAAGCCCTAACGATACATTATATGCGCTCGATGTATCAAACGGCTCGCACCTTTGGACGTCTAATGTCAATGGAGCTCCCTACATTACCGAAACAGGAGTTTTCCACGCTCCGGAATCATTCGCACATGGCTCGATAGCCTTGGAATCCTCAATTTCCTTGCATCAACAGGCCCGGCTGTCAAAGCTCTCCTTGGAACCCAGGCCGATTACGATGATGCGGTTCTTAAAAAGCATTCCAATTCCGGCGATCATACTCATGCCAATTCAACAGCATTGGCCGCTGTTTCCGGTACCAATACCGGCGATCAGGACTTGAGTACCTGTTCCAAGGCCGTCCAGGGCACCTTGTCAGCCGGCTCACTTGATGGTAATGCCCGTGGTACCAATGCCACCGATTTTCAGTTTGTCCGTGAAGCCGTTACCCGGGTAGCCAGTGGAGCCGGTTCATTCATTGCCGGCGGGCAGCACAACCAGGTATCCGGTGCCAATTCCATGGCAGCGGCAGGTTCACACAATGAAGTCAGCGGACAATTCTGCCTGGTCTCCGGTGAACATAATGAAATCACGGCCAATCACGGCTCTGCTTTCGGAGATCAGCATCAGGTAAGTGGCGCAAGATCAACAGCTGTTGGTACGGGCCATGTTGTATCTGCAGAAGCTGGGTTTGCTGAAGGTGATGGGAATGTTGTTTCCGGCTATGCTTCTCATGCCGAAGGCAGTATGAACGAATGTGAAACTGATTACTCTCATGCCGAAGGTTTCAACGCCAAAACATACAATATATATCAGCATGCAAAATCTTCCTGCGGCTTTGGTAATCCCGGTGAAATAGGCGAAGCCCAGTACACCAACATCATAGCCCGGGGTGTTACAGAAGATGATTCTCCACTTGAACTTCTGGTAGGTGAAGAGGAGTTCGTTATTCTGATGGATAACAAAATGAATGCTTTCAGGGTATTGCTGGTTGCTGCCTCTGATGACAATACCAAGGGAGCTGCCTACGAGTTCAAAGGCCTCATCAAGAAAGATGCCACCGTAGGTTCCACGGCCCTGATCGGCTCTATCACAAAAACCGTGATTGCCGAAAGTGTATCAGCCTGGGATGCCACGGTGGTTGCCGACACAGAACATGGTGCCCTCAGGGTATCAGTCACCGGCGAAGCAGAAACCATGATCCGCTGGGTAGCATTTATTGAAATGGTCGAAGTCGCCTTCTATTCCTGAAACCTGAAACCCATGAAAGAATGGAAACTGTTCGGACTGTCTTTCCCTCATGCCATCAGCCTGCTCACCTTCATTGCAGCGATAATTTCCGTATGGGTTCATCTCGAAATCCAGATCGCTTCAGTCAATGTCGAGATCATCAACATCAAAAAGAACATGGATACACACTCCGCCGATTACCGCAAAGAGATGGACGCCCTTAAAGTCGACATCAAATCCGACACCCGCGAGATCCTCAAACAAGTCAACGAAATCCAGATCTATTTAAGAAATAAATGATTCCTTCATTCCTTCAATCCTTCAATCCTTCATAATGAAATCCAGAATCTTTACAAACTGGCGCACCTCCCTCCTGGGCGCTTTGTTTCTTCTTATCAGCCTAATTCTCGTCTTTGCTAAGATCATCGCATGGGGCGAGTTTATGGCCTTCCTGCCAACGATATTCGGCCTGTTGTATGTCAAGGACACTGTTTTCCAGGTAAAATCAAAAGAATAAACTATCATGGCCGATATCAACCTGCTGGCACCAAAAATCTTCAGGTGGGAAGGAGGCTTCTCTGATGATCCCCTCGATCATGGAGGAGCAACCAATATGGGAGTTGCTATTTCAACCTGGCGTCAGGTGGGCTATGACAAAGACGGTGATGGCGACATCGATAGCGACGACATTAAACTGCTTTCCAGGGCAGATGCAACGGTGGTCCTTAAAAAATTCTATTGGGATCGCTGGCATGCCGATGAAATTAATAACCAGGCCCTGGCCGATATCCTGGTCGACTGGCTCTGGGCCAGCGGCAAATGGGGCATCATCATACCTCAACGCCTCCTTGGAGTACCCGAGGATGGTATCGTCGGCCCGGTAACGATCTCCAGGGTCAACAACTCCAACCCCTGGCAGCTCAAGATCCGGATATACAACGCCCGCGTCGCATTCATCCATGGCATCATCAGCAGAAACCCAGCCCAAAAGCGATTTGAAAACGGCTGGCTAAGACGACTGAACGACTTCTTATGATCCCTACAAATTCAAAACTCATAATTCGAGTATTCGATTATTCGAGTATTCATTCAACATTCAATATTCCTTGTTCGATATTCGATATTCAAAATCTTCTGTCATGAAACCAACCCTCTCCCTCCTTCTCCTCCTTCTCCTCACCAGCTGCAGCCCTCAGTATCGCCTAAACCGTCTACTTGCCCTCCATCCTGAGCTAAAAACGTCAGATACCATTTTTATACGGGATTCCCTTATAGTTCCACAAATCCAGGTTGATACCCTGTTTGATTTTAAAACCATCCGTGATACCCCTGCACAGATTCGCAGCCTGCGTGAAAAATCCGACGTGGAAATGATGATTAGCGAAACGGGTAATATTCACAATGTGGTTACCGCCTTAATGGAAACCGAATTATTGTATAACGCTGGCGAACAAAGGCGACCGATAGGATTCAGTTTTCAAAATAAATAAGGAGGGATATATGTCAGTCAATATAGTACTTTTCGTATTCTCTACAGCGATTTTTCTGTACCTGCTTTACAGGTGGTTGAAATGGGGGGATTCATCTGGTGAAGGGAATGAATCAATTGCCAAAATCGCTGAATGGAAAACTAATGTGCCATATACCCGGCTCATCTCTGAAATAATTCATTTTACGGGTCCCTTACTTTCAAATAAGAATATCAAAAAGTATCCGACCTTCAAAATATACTACTACAAACACAGGAAATTTGCAGGTTTTTATAATTCAATCGTTGTAATATATCTGAAATCTAATCCCAATATCCCAACCCTTGTGAATACTGTGCTACATGAAATCATGCATTATACACAATCTCAAACAGACAAACAATATAAGCGTTATGATGAATTTACCAATACCTATGGATATTGGGAGAATCCTTTTGAAAAACAGGCTAGAGCATGGGCTGCTCAAAACAGTGATGCTTGCATCAAGTATCTGGCATCGAAACAACTGATAGTAAAAAAACAGTTATCTCCAACACTTATAAAACCATGAAAAAAGTCATCCTTCTTGTCCTTTATTTGTCTTCTATGGTCGCTGAAGCACAACAGCCTGACCCCGTTCTACATATCGGGAAACATTACATTTCATTCCAATGGGTTTCAATGAAATATTTTGGAACAGCCATTATAACCAGAACAGAGGAAACCGGGACCTATAACATTATCGGAAGCCAAAACAGCAAAACCAACAGCGACTATCTGAAAATAGAAGGAACATTAAAACCATTAACCGAAAAACACTTGGTTTTTGATGGATTCATTGATACGAAGATCAATTACATAAATAATGGAATGAACTGCCACCGTGAAGGGAAATTCAATTTTAAGGTCAGTGGTGAAAGGCAGTACTGGCGTTTGCAGGAGATGTCTAACCCTTGTGACAGCGTGACAGACTACATCGACATTTATTTTATGGGGCCTTAATGGAAAGAATATGGTTTTGCTACAATTATATGAATCATTAAAAAAAACATAACCGATGAAAAATCTCCTGATTGTACACCCGGAAGATCCCTCCACCGTTTTCCTTAAAGGGATTTATAGCAAGCATAACGACAAAACCGTTATTTCCGGCGGAACAACCAAAGCCAGGTTGCGAAAACTCATTGAAAATCACAAACAGGTAATAATGTGTGGCCACGGTTCACCATCAGGATTGTTTTCTGTTGGGCAATTCCCTGATTCCGGTTTATACATCATTGATGATTCAATGCTGCAATCGCTCAGGAATAAGACCAATAGCATCTTTATATGGTGCAATGCCGACCAGTTTGTGAGCCGGCATAGCCTCAAGGGGTTCTGCACCGGGATGTTCATAAGCGAACTCAGTGAGGCTATTTACTTTGATTTCTGGGATGTCAATCAGCAGCAGATCGATGCATCCAACTTTGGATTCTCCTCGGTTTTTGCCAGTCATCTGGACGAAAGTCTTGATATTCTCTTTAGAAATGTAGCAACCGGGTATGGAGTTCTGGCCAAAACAAATCCTATCGCCCGTTATAACTTTGAAAGGTTATATTTCTTCCAGCCGGGACCCGCCCAGCGTCCTAACAAGGTTTTTAATATTCAATAAAAATGGAAGGCTTGTACTATTATCACGAATTGGACTGGGTTACCTTTCTATGGTTCTACCCTGATGGTAGGGTCATTTCTGGTGACAATTCCACAAAGTTTGATCAATTTTCTTCCGCAACCCAATGGTTTAGGGCAGAATCCTATGATGTTCATTATTCTAAGGGCATTTATCAGATTAGTGAAGGTAATAGAATCAGGATTGTCATCAAAGGAGATTACGGCACGCTGGTGTATCTCGGCACAATCCGAGACGAGAATACTATCGCATTGTATTGCCGGTGCCCCATTACCAATTATAAGAAAACTGCCACCTACCTTAGGTTTACCGAGGAGCAATATATAATATACAAATCGACGCGGGATATATGTGCTAATTGAATTTCAGATGTAAAGCAATTTCGTGAAATCTTGAGAACCCTGCTTACATCCCTGTTCCTGATTTCCATTTTTTATTCGTCCACTCCCGGCCTCACATTGTCATCTTCGGCGTGTCCCTCTATAAATTATTTTGTATTTTTAACCTTCCTACAATCAAATCAGTATACGATGTACTTATTTTTTGATACAGAAACAACTGGTCTGCCAGGGAATTGGAAAGCCCCGATAACAGACTTGAACAATTGGCCAAGATTGGTTCAATTAGCTTTTTTGTACTATGACGAAAATGGGAATAAAATCTCAGGTGGTGATTATATCATCAAACCAGAAGGTTTTACTATTCCAACTGATGTGTCCCGAATTCATGGTATAACAACTGACAGAGCGATTAGAGACGGAAAACCTTTGACTACTGCTTTACAAGATTTTCATTCCCTGATAATTGAAGCAAAGGTACTTGTTGCTCATAACATGAACTTTGATGAAAAGATTGTAGGCGCTGAGTTTTTACGACTTGGAATGAAAAATCCAATACCATCCAAAAGGAAAATATGCACCATGCAAAGCACAACAACTTTTTGTGCCCTTAAGGGTCCTTATGGCTTTAAATGGCCAAAATTATCTGAACTGCATTACAAATTATTTCGTGCTGGATTTGATGAAGCTCATAATGCCGCCATTGATATTTCAATGACAGCAAAATGCTTTTGGGAACTTAAAAGATTAGGTAAAATTACATAGGATTTTCCTAAACCTGATGTAATTACAACTATGATAAATGTTCAAATATCAAATATCCGCTGTTCATCCTTTTCATTAGTACCTGAGATGGCTTTATGATGATAATCTTTAGGATACTTCCGGCCATAAGATTGGCCAGTCTGATGGGCGAAAAAGGATGAACAAAAAAAGCCACCTATCGGGCAGCTTCACAAAGGCAGGCGGAAGATATGTTGAGTTTATTCAAAGTCAGCTTCGGTGGGAACAACCGGTGCCAAAAAACTGAAATCATCAGATTCATCAACTTCAGCAGTAGTGGGAGTAACAGGAGCCAGGCTCAAAGCTGAGACCAGTTCATAAGTCAAATCCTCAAACTGAGCTTCAACAGGAGTAACAGGTGCCAGAACCGAAAAATCAACCATTGCAACAGCATCCTCAAAATCAGCTTCAGCAGGAACAGCCGGAGCAAGTGATGTCAGAGACATTGTATTGTTTGCATTGGCCACGGGAGCTGAGGGTAAATCGTTGTTTGCGAAAAGAACATTTACCGAGAGAGTCAGGGCGGCTGCGATTATGATTATTGTTGCTTTCATCTTGTTTGTTGTTTGAGGTTGATGAAGCAAAGATACAGCGGATCGAAAGGGAGTAACAGCGATTTTCGTCTGGCATAGGCTGTAACCCGACGAACCAGGGCTGGGAATCGGTGAAAATACATATCTTCTCCCCGTCCCAAGGGGGTCAGTATGCCGGAATGTCAAACCAAATCCATGGCCCACCTCTCATTTATACCTGTGCTTGTTCGTTATATAATTCCCAGAATCCCCCGACTTCCTGAACGAAAGCCACCACAGCCATCCGCATAGGAACCCGGTAGCCACAAAACCAATGTAATTAATCCATAGTGGCAGAACCCAGGTGCCGATCATAACCGATATACCCGTCAAAATCCTGAGAAGATGCAGTATTGATACCATTCCGAAGATAAAACCCGCGATCCGCAGCGCAAAATTCTTTGTTGCCATAGGTAAATACAATATTTATTAGTTCAATCTCCCCCATGCTGCCAGCATAATCCATTTGGGCTGTATGTCATATGCGAACACTGAGTTCCTTTCTTGGTGTTGGCGGAACACCTTACCGATGTTATCCTTCTTGTACTTGATTTTTCTGGTGCTGCAGTCGTCGGTGTCGTTTGAACCCCTCCGGCCTGGCTCTGGTGCTGGTAGCAATAACCGTTTAAATTAGTGGTTTTATTCTTGCACCGGTTCCCGGCCTTAGTTTTTCCCTGGCATTGCACCGATGGTCCGCTACCTTGCTTTTTCGATTGTGTTTTGGTCGATGTCCAGCTCCACTTGCTCAAATCCACGGTGCTTTCAATAATTCTTTCCTGCTCATCCGGCAACTGGTAAAAGAAGTCGTTTCCCGTTAACTTTTCCACGCTGTCAATGGTAACGGCATAACGTTGCAATGGCTCCTTCGATCCTTCATTGGGCATGATAAAGCCGATTCCTTTTACATCCGGTTCTTCATAGTCCAGGATAACCTTGTAAAAGAGCCTTGGAACCGTTATCTGATGATAGCCTATGTTGGCTAGTCCCGGACTTAACACTGTGCCAGTGACCACATAAACAGCCTTGTCCTCAACGGTCCACTGCCTTACCTGTTCTTCCAGCCGCTTCCAGATGCCACGGTTGAAGCTTGGATTTTGAGGCGACATATTGCTCAGGTAAAACGACTCAATCATAGTGTGTGCCGAATAGCCCATATCACCGGCCGGTGCAAGATGTCCCCGGTCATAACCGGAACTCTTGTAATCCTCATTCGATGCCGAACCTGATTTCAGCAGGGGATCCGGAACAAACTTGTTGGTTCGTTCATAAATGCCATTGGCTTCCTGGGCCAGCAGCTTATAAGCAACCCAGTTTGCAATGTGATAGGTTTGGTTATATGAAAGGGTATAGCCTGTATGGCGGATGACATCGTCCGATGACCTGATTTTCGGTAGTTCCAGTCCCGATATCGGAACAGGAGAGATTCTGATATTTTCAACGGTCGCTGGCTTCCAGGTTCCGTCAGGATAAAGAAAAACCTTTTTCCCGTCAGCTGTAGTGGCTTCCTGCTGGGCGAAAGAAAAACCGCAGCCGAATATAAAGAATGAAAGCACAATCCAGTATCTACTCATCAGGTATTGTCATAAATCAACTTGCAAATTAGAACAAAGTTTCCGTCTGGCTCATCAAATACATCAGTTTTCCTTGCGATCTTGATTTATCTTGTAATTTTACTCTGTCATAAGGCTAAACAATGTCCTTCTGTGCAAATTCTATACTGACTTGAAACCAGGGTCAAAAGACATTAAAGTATTTTTAATGTTGGAAGAAGCAGAATTAGAATTACTTCAAGACAATACATGGCAAATGGCAGAATCTTTTGGTTTGGACCAACGAATTGCCAACTTGACAGGAAAACGAAAAGTGGGTTTCTATTTGTGGGATTTGGAATGTTTAGAAATGGTTGTCGACGATTTAAAAAACGAAATAAACACAGATAAAATTCTTGTTAAAGGGCTACATGCCAAAATTTTAAATGCCATTGATTTTATTGAGAAAAACAATGAAAAATTTTAAGAGAAGATTCCGCACCTCATGCAATTAACCCTGCTATCTCCCCGCAAATCCCTTAATAAAGCCTTCCTCAAGGTGAAGCCTTCCAGGAGTGAAATTGAGTTGTTTAAGAAGAACCTGAGCATTTTGCTGGATGGACTGGATGAAACCGAATCAGAGGAGCATAACAAGAATGACTTAGGTGATTTCCTAAAGAATACCTTTTACCATCCAAGATTTTATATCAATACCAAAGATCGCACCGATCTCGTGATCCATAATGGCTCCGATTCAAAGAGCTTCCCTGCAGTTCTGATCGAAGCCAAAAAGCCATCGAATAAAGCCGAGATGATCCGGCCCGATAACCTGAATGCAAAAGCTTTCCATGAACTTATCCTGTACTATCTCCGCGAGCGGATTACGAACCATAACCTTGAGATAAAGCATCTCATCGCCACCAATGTCTACGAATGGTACGTGTTCGATGCCATTTTTTTTGAAAAGACTTTCGCTCAAAACAAGACTCTGGTAAAGCAGTTCACCGATTTTGAAGAAGGCCGGTTGGCAGGGAAAACCACTGATTTCTTTTATAAGGAGATTGCCGAACCTTTAATGGCCTCGATAACTGCCGATCTTTGTTTCACTTGGTTCGATTTCAGGGAGTATGAGAAGCCTCTGCGAAATGATGATAAAAAAGATGATTCCAAATTAATTGCACTCTATAAACTTTTATCACCTGAACATTTATTAAAACTTCCTTTTGCGAATGATAGCAATAGTCTTGATAAAGCATTCTACACGGAGTTGCTTCACATCATGGGGTTGTCCGAAACGAAGGAAGGCAGTAAAAAGCTGATTGGCCGAAAGCCTGAAGCACAACGTGATCCCGGTTCCCTCATCGAGAATGCCATGATCCAGATCGAAAGCCGGGATATGATCAGCCGGGTAAGTAAACCTTCCCGATTTGGTTTAACCTCCCAGGACCGTCTGTTCAATGTTTCCCTTGAATTGGTGATCACCTGGATGAATCGGGTATTATTCCTTAAATTGCTCGAAGCTCAATTGGTCAAATATCATAAGGGAGATTCCTCTTACTCTTTCCTTTCCACTGATAAAATCCACGGATATGACGCCCTGGATAGCCTGTTTTTTCGTGTACTCGCAAAAAAGATTCAGGAACGGGATCCTGGTGTGGCCACATTATTCGAAAAGGTTCCTTATCTGAACAGTTCCCTGTTTGACCCAACAGACCTGGAGCGGGAAACAATATTCATCAGTAATCTGCAGGATGATAGTCTTATTCCGATTTATTCCGGCACCGTTTTGAAAAATAATACCGGTAAAAGACTCTCCGGATCATTATCTGGAATGGATTACCTCTTCGCTTTTCTTGATGCGTATGATTTTTCAGGTGAAGGTGCCGAAGAGATCCAGGAGGAGAATAAAACCCTGATCAATGCCTCGGTTCTTGGATTGATTTTTGAAAAGATTAATGGGTATAAAGATGGCTCGTTCTTTACTCCCGGTTTCATCACCATGTACATGTGCCGCGAAACCATCCGCCGGGCGGTAGTTCAGAAATTTAACGACCTGAAAGGCTGGAGTTGCCAGAATTTGGCTGGCTTGTATGATAAAATTGACGATAAAAAGGAAGCCAACGAGATCATCAACCAGCTTAAGATTTGCGACCCTGCAGTGGGTTCCGGACATTTTCTCGTTTCAGCCCTGAACGAAATCATTGCCATCAAGAGCGAACTGAAAATATTATCCGACAAGGATGGCAAGCGATTGAAGGAGTATCATGTTGAAGTGGTCAATGATGAACTTATCGTGACTGATGAAGATGGCGAATTGTTTGAATACAATCCCCGGAATCCAGAAAGCCAGAGGATCCAGGAAACCCTATTTCATGAAAAGCAAACCATCATTGAAAATTGTCTGTTTGGCGTCGACATCAATCAAAACTCAGTTAAGATATGCCGATTGAGGTTATGGATTGAATTACTGAAGAACTCATATTACAAGGCCGAAAGCAATTACTTCGAGCTTGAAACCCTTCCTAACATCGATATCAATATCAAATGCGGTAATTCGCTCATTTCTCGCCATGCCCTGGATGCTGATATCAAACAGGCATTGAAGAAAAGCAAATGGAGTATTGAAAGCTACCGGTTGGCAGTGGAGACCTATCACAAGGCCACCAGCAAAGAGCAAAAAAGGGAAATGGAAAAATTGATAGCTTCCATTAAGTCCGATTTTGAAACAGAAGTAGCTGCCAACGATAAACGATTAATTCAGCTGAAAAAATTTAATGGTGATCTTTTCACTCTAACGAATCAAACATCCCTGTTTGAGCGATCAAAAAAAGAACTTGCCGAATGGAATAAAAAAGTAAGTGATCTCACCTCTAAAATCAAGAAAGTTGAGAACGAACTTGAAGAGATCAAGAACAATAAAATCTATGAGAATGCCTTTGAATGGCGTTTCGAGTTCCCAGAAGTGCTTAATGATGAAGGGGAGTTCGTGGGGTTTGATGTTGTGATTGGAAATCCACCATGGGGAGCTGAAATTGATGATAAATCTCTTGAGTTTTATAAAAATGAAAATTCAGACATAATTGTCAGAATGATCGATACTTTCATGTTCTTTATAAACAAATCATTGACTCTAAAAAGTGGAACTGGAATAGTTTCCATGATAATACCAGATGTTCTCTTGTATCAAATTGATAACACAAACCTTAGAAATAAACTTGTAAGTCATTTTCAACTAATTGCGGTTGTTAACTTAGGAGATAATATTTTTCAAGATGTTTCCAGAGCTTCTGCAATTGTAATAATCGGTTCTCTGAAAAATGAAACTGAAACAATTATTGGGTTTTATCGATTGAAGCATGGATTGTCTATCAAAAATATTTCCTTTAAATCAATATCTTCCAATTTCTTCTTGAAATTACCTTATTATATTTTCCCAACGGAAAATATAGAAAGATATGCAATTCTAACAAAATTAGGTAGTTATAAATTAAGGGAAGTAATTGATGATGATGGGATTCAAAGAGGGATAAGTCCTGATTTAAAAGAGGCATTTCTTGTATCTGATAAAATTGTCTCGGATAGTAAACTAGAAATTGAAAAAATTAAACCTACTTTGTCTGGTGGTGTTGATGTAAAGAAGTATCAGATTGTCAATAAATCAAAGAGAATAATATATACATCACGTCGTGATAAGCCAGAGGATATCCCTCATATAATTGAATATTTGAAGCAGTTTGAAAAGGAAATTACTTGTAAAGAAGTTAAAGCAGGCAAGCATCCCTTTTATGCACTTCATAGAGAAAGAGATGAAAAAATATTTGCTAAACCGGAAAAGGTTATAGGTGTTATTACTGGTGATAAGATTATTGTTGCTATTGATACTGAAATGTTCTATCCGACAGATGGCCTATATCTTTTTTCGTCAAATGAAAATTCAAATAATCGATACTTGGTAGGACTTCTTAATTCCAAGTTTTTTACCTTTTTATATAGATTATTCTCATTCGAGCAAGGGAGAGCGCTTGCACAAGTAAAACCAAGTATACTCTTAGATATCCCGATTCCAAAAATTTCTTTAATCGAACAGAACATTATTATTGAAAAAGTCAAGGAGTTAGAGAATCAAAAAAAATTCAATCCTTTAGCCGTTACTAATGTCTTGGAAAAGGAGATTGACCAATTGGTTTATTCCCTCTATGGATTGACCGAGGAAGAAATTCAGGTCATTGAAGGAGATAAAATTGAATTATGACTAAGTCGGAACAACAGAATGTAGAATTCAAATCGTCATGGCATGATGATTATTTGAAATGGATTTGTGGATTCGCTAATACCCAGGGAGGGAAGATCCTTATTGGATTAAATGATACCGGTGAAGTCATCGGGCTCCGGAACTATAAAGAGCTTATGGAGTTATTACCTAATAAAATTCATGACCTCCTGGGTATTCTGGCAGAAGTAAATTTGAATCAGGCTGATGGGAAATACTATATTGAAATCGTTGTACCCCCTTATTCCGTGCCTATTTCCTTACGCGGTCGCTATTATTATCGATCGGGCAGCACAAAACTTGAATTCAAAGGTCCTGCTCTCCACGACTTTTTATTAAAGAAATCAGGTGTAACCTGGGATGATGCGGTTGAACCGAGAGCAAGTTATAATGACATAAACGAAAAAACGGTCGCAACCTTTTTAAAAGCTTCAGAAAATGCAGGGCGTTTGCCTGTTGATGAGAATCTTACCTTGCCTGAATTATTTGAAAAACTAAGGCTCACCCAAAACGGGCAGTTAAAACGTGCGGCTATCATTCTGTTTGGGAAAGACCCTGCAAAATTTTACCCCAATACCTTTGTGAAGATTGGTCGGTTTGGGAAAAATGATGCCGATTTGAAATTCCAGGAGACAGAAGAAGGAAATCTGATCGTGTTACTTCAGGCGGTTTTAACTCAACTCAACCACAAATTTCTTATACGTCAGATAGAATTCGAGGGGATGCATCGGATTGAAAAAGGAGAATATCCTGTCCCTGCCATTCGGGAAATGCTCCTAAATTCCCTGGTACACCGTAATAATATGGGAGCTCCTATTCAAATCAGGGTGTATGACGATAAAATAAGTATTTGGAATGAAGGATCCCTTCCTGAAGGTTTGACTTTGGCTGCTTTGAAACGTTCACATGCCTCAAGACCAAGAAATCCTATCATTGCCGACGTCTGTTTCAAAGGGGGGTATATTGATGCCTGGGGCCGGGGTACCATAAAAATCCTTGATTCCTGCAAGCAGGCAGAATTACCGGAACCTGATATGCAGGAACTTGATGGTGGCTTCATCATAACACTTTTTAAAAATAATCTAACGGAAGAACTGCTTATAAAACTTGGTCTCAACGACAGACAAGTTAAAGCCGTGCTTTTTGTAAAAGAAAAAGGAAAGATTACCAATAAAGAATATCAGGGATTGTTTGCTGTATCCCGTGAAACAGCATCACGAGACTTAGTGAAACTAGCTGAATTAGGTATTTTTTCAAATTCCGGGAGCAAAGGAGCAGGGTCATTTTTTATATTAAAATGATTGCGTCATAATTGCGCCAATTGCGCCCTGATCATTCAATTGTTGCATCAAGCCAACCATTAACCTTGTACGTAACCAGTTCATTTTTATTCTGGTAACTAAGTCGGTAACTAAGTCACTTGCCATTCAGGTTTATCCAGTCTCACTTGGTTTGCTTCACTGCAAATCTCACCAAAGGTATCTCCGTAAATTTATAATCCGCTGTTTAGTGCTTACGATTTGCATTTTATGCATTAAACCATTTGTAACACTTAAAAGCGGAGGTTATTATGTCAACAACAATCAATCATTCATCAGGTTATCCATGAATTAGCCTGTGATTATCATGTCAGTGATACCGGGCATGTAATTCTGCACCACAACGGCCAGCCCGTCAAGTGGTCATCCACAATCAAGATCACCTTGTTTTCGCCAACCGGTAAGGAGGCCGCAAGGTTCAGTTTCCTCAATATCCATGAGGCCATGAACTTCATCCGCCTCAACGAACCGCCCAGGTATATGATCTGGGGGTGATTTTCCTGCTGTCATCCCGGGTTTCCCTGCGGGTGCCAAAACCTGCAGGGAAATTTCTGCTTTCGGTAGAAAGTAAAATCGATCCCTTGAATTCAGTTCAATAAATCATTGACAGGATGCGCCTTTCCGAAAATGGCTAATTTTGAAGTGAAAACAACAGAATTCGAAACTGTGACCCTCTGCTTGAAATGCCAAACGAGATTCCATTATTGCATTAAAAAAGGATCAGCGAGGAAGAACTTGAAGCAAAACTTGTGAACTTCCAATAAACTCAGTAAATTCACAAGAAATAGAAAAAAACATCAAATTGATTGTACATGAAACGGAATGAACAACATAATGACCGTCTTTTCCTTTTTAGGACTTGTCAAATAAATCGTTTTTTACCGTCACCCCTGCCGTCACCTAAAAAAGAAAAACCCTTGTAAGTATAACGTTTACAAGGGCTTATTGTGGTTTATTGTACACTACTCTGACGAAATATCTACCCGTCAGTTCATCCTCGATTTTGCGAAAGTGGTTGATTTTATTAATGGAACAGGGCTCCTATGGCATTATTTTTTAAATATTTTTCCCATTTGCACCCCATTTTCACCAATTAATTTAATCACATATACTCCGCTGGGCAGTCTGCTGATATCAATTGTCGTTTTTTGTACTGTGATTCTCTCCTGCAGGAGTTGCTGACCAGCGAGGTTAAGAATAGATAAATCCCCTTTGAGCGGAGTTTCAATATTGATGTTTGCGGATGCAGGATTGGGGTAAACTTCCAGAACATTTTCCGTTTGATGATGTTCGCTGAGTCCGGTGATACCATTTGTGGTTTTAACAATGACACCACTATCACCTACCGCATATCCTGTATTTTCATCAATAAAATACACAGAAGTTAAATCCAATGTTGTGTTCGAATTCTGCGTTGCCCAACTGGCTCCACCATTATTTGAATTAAGAATTGTGCCCCCATTGTCCACAATACATCCATCATTTGCATTTGTAAAGAAAAGTGAATTACCTTGCCCGTTTAGATTTGTCCATGTAATACCGCCATCAATTGATTTGAACAGGCTATCACGTCCAAGTGCGTATCCGGTAGTATCGGTAAAAAAAACAGAACTTAGTCCCGCCCATCTTCTGCGACCAGCAATATTATGGACGGTCGAGGTTGTCCAGCTGTCAGTGGTAATTAATATTTTGGCCGTAGTTGCACCCCTCTCCTCATTGTAAATGATATATCCTGTATCCGGACCCGAGAAGAACATTGATCCAGGTTCACATCCTTCAGTACAATCCCCAAATGACAACAATAGGTTCCAATTTGCTCCACTATCTACTGTTTTTAAAATAAACATATTACTGGATGCGGAGAGACTGTATTCAAAACCAAAAATATAACCTGTTGATGAATCAGTAAAATGTACTGTTAACATCTCATAATTGTAGCCCGGATTCGCATAGAAGGTATTGGTCCAGGTAGATCCCCCATCAATGGTTTTTAAGATTAATGTGTCATTGCCTACAGCATAACCATGATCGGCATCAGTAAAAAAGACAGAATTAAGATTAAAGGTAGTATTTGAACTTTGTATTACCCAGTTTGATCCTCCATCAGATGTATGTAGAATGGTTCCTGAATCACCAACAGCCCACCCGGTATTTACATCCGTGAAATAAACGGAATGGAGATTATGAGTTGTTCCGGAATTTTGCAAAAACCATTGTGCGATGGCCCCGTTCACTGAAAACAGGATTACCAGTAAGAAATAAAACTTCTTCATTTTGACCTCCTTTTTGTTTGCTATTACAGAGGCAAAGTTAATCTTAATTAGTCTAAATAGAAACTATTGAGTGGAAATATATTTTCAATCTTTATCCTGAAATTAAGATGTGGGGATATTTGGCGAAGAATCAGGTGCCAGGTTTCTGGCCTCAAACGGCAAGTGCCAACTGTCATATGCCAAATATTGGGGACCTGGCACTTGACACTTGGCACTTGAACTTGTACCCGGAGCCGGAATCGAACCGGCACGAGATTGCTCTCATTGGTTTTTGAGACCAACGCGTCTACCTATTCCGCCATCCGGGCCTTTATGATGGTAAAACGGGCTGCAAAGATAGGAAATTATTCTTCATTTATTGTTTACTGTTGGACATCCGCCATCTGTTATCTGCTATCTGCTATCCTCCATCCGCCATCTGCTATCCGCTATCCGCTATCCGCCATCCGCCATCTGCTATCCGCCATCTGTTAACCGCCATCCTTGTTAATAACCTTTCCTTGCATCGCATATTTTAATGCCCTAATTTAGCGGTTCACAAAAAAGGCGACGCAATATGGCAACCACGGTAAAGGTCTTTTCGGGTCAGGTCTCTAAATACCTGTCCGAAAAAATAGCCCAGAGCTACGGCAATGAACTGGGTAAAGTCTCATTTCTTCGATTTGCGGACGGTGAATTCCAACCATCATTTGAAGAAAATATCCGTGGAACAGATGTCTTTTTGGTACAGTCAACCCAACCTCCTTCAGACAATCTTCTTGAGCTGCTGATGATGATCGACGCTGCACGCAGGGCTTCCGCCAGAACTATTGTAGCTGTTATTCCTTACTTCGGATATGCACGTCAGGACCGCAAAGACAAACCCCGCGTTTCCATCGCTTCCAAACTGGTTGCCAACTTGCTCTCTGCTGCGGGCGTGAACCGTATTATTACTATCGACCTGCATGCTGATCAGATCCAGGGTTTTTTTGACGTTCCGGTGGATCACCTCTATGCTTCTTCAGTCTTCATTCCATACCTGAAAACCTTGCACCTTAACAACCTCACTTTCGCCTCGCCTGATACAGGTGGAACGCGCCGTGCAGGGTCCTATGCAAAGTTCTTTCATACCGACTTCGTGATTTGTTACAAACACCGCTCAAAACCCAATGAAATAACAAAAATGGCCCTGGTCGGGGATGTCGAAGGCAGAAATGTGATCTTGCTTGATGATATCGTTGATACCGGCGGTACACTCTGCAAAGCAGCCGGGATCATCATGGACAACGGGGCGACTTCAGTACGGGCTATGGTCACACATCCTATCCTCTCGGGTAAAGCCGTCGAACAGATCGAAGCTTCCGCCCTCACCGAACTGATCGTAACCGATACAATCCCGTTGAAAAGAGAAAGCCCAAAAATAAAAGTGATCTCAACCGCCGACCTTTTCGCTGAAGTCATCCGCAGACTCAAGAAGAAGGAATCTATTTCGTCGCTATTCAAATTTTAGGTTTCTCATCGGGCAAAATAGCGAAATGGTGAAATGGTGAAATCCACCATCTGATATCAACTCGCTATTTCGATAATTTCTTCCCCTCATGTTCCCCGTTCTGATGAAGTATCATTTTTGTTACCTTGCCATCGGGATCTGCAATGAATTCAACCTGAGCATCCACTACTTTCAGAAAAAATTTATTCTGAGTTTCGGCAAACAGTTCGAACTTAGGTTGTCCTGTGGCCTGACCCATCAGATGGCCGTCCTCGAGAGTAACTGTTATTGAAAATCCTGGTGCAAGCTGATACTCTCCAATGAATTTCTGCATCTGCTCAACTTGAAGTTTGATCTCAAAATGCGAGGGAACTGGCTTATCGGTGCGGGTCCAGGTGGAAGAGGCCTGTCCGAGACTCTGCAGGATAACAGCCGTGACTTGGCTGTCTTTATCAGCCAGAAACTCATAAAAGGACATTCCTTCATTGTAAAAGAACTTGTTGGCGGCATAGGGTGAAAGCAGGAATTGCTGCCCTCCGCTTCGCTGTGAAAAAAGTTTTCCGCCTTTGAAAGTAATTACACGCTGTTCTTTTTCCGGGTTTTCATAAACTCCGGTATATTTCTTCAGGGTCAGTGTATCCACCGAAATCTCTTTCAATACAGGCATCTTCCCGCTTGTGACAGCTGCCATTTTAAATGTAGCATTATCGGGGGAGATCCCGTCGCAATTGGAAAATATGGCTACAAACACATCCTCCTTCGGCAGGTATATCCCACAGCTGAGAAACCCGTTAATGCCCCCGTTATGCCATATAGCCTGGCTTCCAAATACATCACCTATCACAAGTCCGTAGCCGTAAGAGGTGAAACTGCCGTCTTTCAGTTTGTAAGGATTTATTGCTTTTTCAAAAGTCTGCAGCTTGATGATCTTGCCCGAACGAACTCCTTTGGTCCAGGTATAAAGGTCATCAACAGTAGATAATAAAGAACCGGCAGAATACGGCTGGGTCATACTTAGATAGGAAGCATTGGAAAATCCGGAATCGGCTTTGCTATACCCCGCCACCCTGTTTTTCAGGATAAAGGTGGGCTTCTCATAAGAAGTGTTTTTCAAGCCTAGCGGTTCGAAAATATGATTTTCGAGATACTGGGCATAGGGCTCCCCGCTCGCTTTCTCAATGATATACCCAAGCAGAATATATCCTGAATTATCATATTGGAATTTAGTACCAGGTTCAAAATCCATGGGCTGGTCTTTGAAAAAATCGACAATCTCCTTTGGTGTCATATCCTTGCGCTGCAATTCTCCGGTCCATTCCTTCATCGCCGTATAATCTTTAATCCCGGAAGTATGAGTCAATAAATGCTCCACGGTTATCTTATACCCATGGGTTGGATATTCGGGAATGAATTTTGTGATCTCATCCTGCACCGACAGCTTACCCTGCTCTTCGAGCTGAAGTATGGCCACCGCTGTGAATTGTTTTGTAATTGAGCCAATGCGAAAGATCATGCCGGCCTGCATAGAAACATTAAGCTCAAGGTTGGCCTTGCCAAATGCTTTACGGTAAATGACTTCGCCTTTTTTCATGATCAGGGCGGCACAACCGGGACCGTCGTTCTTAAATTGCGTAGTCAGAATTTTATCATATTCAGCGGTGTTTTTATTTTGCGAGTAAACCCCGCTCGCCAAAGCCAGGGAGACAGTAATCAGCAGACAGAAATAAATGTGGTTTTTCATGGGAATAAAGATTTGATGAGATTTTGAGACGTAACACGGAGGGAGAAAGTTACAAATTAAATAGTGAAATAGTGAAATGGACCATTTCACTATTTCACCATTTATTCTTACCTTTGCACCCCATTTAAAAAATAACAAACTATGAAAACGGTATCATTGAGCGGCTCCCTCAGGGGAAGCGTAGGGAAAAAAGATGCCAAATTACAGCGCCGGGCGGGTAAAATCCCCTGTGTACTGTATGGTGGAAAAGAACAGATCCACTTCGTGGCAGACGAAAAAAGTTTTTCCAAAATCCTGTTCACCCCCGAAGTCTATATGATTAAAATTGCGATCGACGGGAAAGAATACGACACTATTTACCAGGAAATCCAGTTCCATCCTGTGACCGACAAGCTGTTGCATGTCGACTTCCTGCAACTGATCCCCGATAAGCCGGTGGTGATTGCCATCCCGGTAAAATCCGAAGGTGTATCTCCTGGGGTTCTTAAAGGCGGCCGTCTTGAGAAGAAACTTCGCAAAGTGAAGATCAAGGCCCTGGCAAACGACTTGCCTGATTTTATCATGATCAATATCAGTTCAATGGATATTGGCGATTCAGTTAAGATCAGCGACCTGAAGATTGAGGGTGTTACATTCCTTGATGCCCCGAATAACGTGGTCATTGCTGTTCGTACAGCCCGCCAGGTTGTCGAGGAAGTTGTTCCAGGTGCTGAAGCTGCTGCTGAAGGAGCTGAAGGAGCTGAAAAGAAAGAAGACGGAAAGAAAGAAGACGGAAAGAAATAAAGAGAATAGTTCCTTATTTACCCTACTTTTTACAGAGACGCCGGGCAAAAGTCCGGCGTTTTTATTTCAACCTGTTCAGAACTACCTTCCTGGTTTCCATGCCCGGTACTCCGGGGCAGGTCCAAACTGCTTCGGGACTTCGCCTTTGTGGACGGCTTTACCGAGAAGATTTTCTATGGCCTGGAATTTCCTCTGTTCCTTTGGGCTGATGAACGTGACGGCTATGCCTGATGCCGCTGCACGTGCAGTACGGCCGATCCTGTGTATATAATCCTCGGCATCATGAGGCACGTCGTAATTAACTACCATGTCGATGTTCTCAACGTCGATCCCCCGCGAAACGATATCGGTCGCCACAAGTACATTCAGCGACCGGCTCCGGAAGCGGTTAAGAACATCTTCCCTCTCCCTCTGCTCCAGGTCTGAATGGATCTCCGAAACATTTAGCCCCATCTGGTGCAACGCCCTGCTCAATATCTTGGTGGAACTCTTTGTGGAACAAAAAACAAGCACGGTACGCCCCGAGGCCCCTTGTAACAAATACTGCGTCAAAGGCAGCTTCTGATTATCATATACCGAATACGCAAGCTGCAGTATCTTCTCAGCTGGTTTCGACATGGCGATGTTGATCTCGACAGGGTTTCTGAGGACTTTCTGTGCCATCTGCCTGATCACTTTGGGCATGGTAGCCGAAAACATCAGTGTTTGCCGTCCCTTTGGCAACAGGTTAACGAGCTTCATGATATCATCATAAAATCCCATGTCGAGCATACGGTCGGCTTCATCGAGAATCAGACATTCCACATTTGAAAAGTCAACATACCCCATGTTCACGTGGGCGATCATTCGGCCTGGCGTACATATCACCAGATCAGCGCCTTCGATCAGAGCCTGTTTTTCCCGCGAAAAAACCATCCCTTCCGTGCCCCCATAAATCGCAATGGAACTTACCGGCGTGAAATAAGAAAGCCCCTCCATATGCTGGTCGATCTGTACCGCGAGTTCACGCGTGGGCACAATCACCAGGGCTCTCACATTTCCCTTGCTCTCACCGGTCATTATTTTCTGTATCAGCGGAAGAAGGAAAGCGGCTGTCTTTCCGGTCCCGGTCTGCGCAGTCCCGATCAGGTCCATGCCCTGCAGAATTACAGGTATCGCCTGCTCCTGGATGGGAGTCGCTGTTTCAAAACCCAGTGCGCGTATTCCTTCACACAGGTCAGGCTCAAAGCCGAATTCATCAAAATTCATAAATATGTATTATATGAGCATATCTGCTCTTTTTTCTTCCGGATCTTCTTCCGGATTTCAGTTTTTGCCGGATAACCCACTGTAATGATCAGTTCTGCCCTTTTTTTTGCCGGGATCCCCAGCAGCTCTTTCACCCTGGGTTCATCAAACCAGCCCATGATACAGGTTCCGAGCCCCTCATCAGCTGCCTGCAAACAAAAATGTTCTGCGGCAATACCCACATCCATCAGAGTGTATGGCTTGTCCTTCAGAGCCGTCCCCAGTTTGGAAGTAAAGTTTGGCTCTTCACGCACGATCACAACCATCACCGAGGCTTGTTTCGTGAAATGGTTAAACCCCAGCCACTTAGCCGAAGCAGCATCGGCCACTTTGTTCTTAAGGTCCGGCTCGGTAACAACGACCAGCTTCCATGGTTGGGCGTTGCAGGCCGAAGGCGCCAGCCTCACCGCTTCAATACAGCGTTCAAGCTTCTCATCTTCAACAGCACGGCCTGCATCATAGGCCCGGGTGCTTTGACGTTTGGATACCAGCTCGAGAAAAGTCATGCACAAAGATACGGAAAATCAGGACCCGACATCCTCTATCTGACATCTGATATCGGATATCAGATATCTGATGACAGATAGCAGATAGCAGATAAAAAATTTACAAACCATAGGGTCATATCAAAGGATTTATTAATTTTATCCCAAAATCAACAATTATGAAGCGATCCGGAATATTTCTGCTGCTGCTTGCCTTAAATCTTGCCGCCTTTTCACAGACCAAAAGTCTGGACTCCACGGCCTTGCTTATTCTTGAACGAATGAGCAGTGTGATTACCGAACTGAACAGTTGCCGTTTGAAGGCACACTCCTCGTACGATGAATACGTCTCCGGCCTCGGGCTGATCAAACATAATGAAGATGCAGATCTGCTTATGAAAGGCCCGAACAAGCTGTATCTTTCTATCAACGGACTAAGAGGCCAGCGTACCTTTTTTTACAATGGGAAAACCCTTTCCTATTATTCCTTTTCCAATAACCGCTATGCACAGATCCCGGCCCCGAAGACCATTCTCGGGATGGCCGATAGCATTTATTCCAAATTCGGAGTAGACCTGACGGCTATTGATTTTTTCTTTCCTGATTTTATCGATGTGCTGAAACAGAATTCATCATTCCTTACCATGCTCGGACAGGTGAACCTGAATGGCCGGCCCTGTTTTCAGATCGCGGGCGCCATGGACAGCATCAGTTACCAGATATGGGTCACCAACGATCCTTTCTTTTTACCTGTAAAAGCGGCCCTCGTATATACAGCTAAAGAGATGAACCCACAGTTCATGGTTGATTATGAATGGGACCTGAACCAGATTTATCCTGATGCTATATTCGAATTCACAGCTCCCCCGGGGGCTTTGAGAATAAACCCTGTCGCATCTGAGCAATAACAAGTCTTAATTTTGAAACTATTCCATATGAAAAGCGGGAAAAAACATTGTATGCAAAGCCTACTGATTGCTGTATGCTTGGCACTGATAAGTTTACCTAACGCCATAGGACGTGGTGGCGGTGGTGGATTCGGAGGTGGATTTCACGGCGGCGGCGGCGGATTTGGCGGCGGCGGCGGATTCCATGGTGGCGGCGGCGGCGGCGATTTCCACGGAGGTGGAGGTGGCGGAGGTGATTTCCACGGAGGTGGAAGCATATCGGGAACCTCAAGAGGAGACTTTAATGGCGGTCCCCACGACGGACCAGGGCCAGGACCACATCCTGGACCGGGACCAGGACCGGGACCTCATCCGGGACCAGGACCAGGACCAGGACCTCACCCGGGACCTTATGGACCGTATTTCCCAGGACCAGCTTTTGGCCCGATGCCTTATGCTTACCACCCGTATGCTCCCTATTACTGGGGTCCGGCCTGGCATCCACCGGGATTTTTTATTGGCGCAATGGCAGCAACAGCCATTTCCATCAACGTGGCAAATGCTGCTTTTATGTATGATCAGGGTGTGTTTTATGCCCCGTCAGGTGGCGGATTCACGGTAGTAGAAGCCCCCGTGGGTGCGGCTATCGTCATGCTGCCCAGGGGATATTCCTCGGTCGTCTCCACAAATGGCACCTACTACTATTTCGGCGGAACCTTCTACATGCAGCAGGATGGTAATTATCTTGTCATCCCTCCCCCTCCCGGCGCAATCATTACACAGCTGCCTTCAGGAGCCAAGCAGGTAAAACAGGACGGGCAGACGTATATGAAATATAACGGCACACTCTATCAGCCTGTACTAAGTAACGGTGTCGATGCCTATCAGGTAGTAGTCAAGTCGTAAAACCATTGAAATACCTGATCGTCGGACTCGGAAATATCGGCGACGAATATTCCGATACCCGCCATAACATTGGTTTTGTTGTTGCAGATGCCCTTGCACTTGAAGGCAAGGCTGTGTTTAAAGCCGACCGTCACGCTGCAATGACCAGGCTTTCGGTGAAAGGCCGCACCATGGTGGTGATCAAACCTTCAACATTTATGAACCTTAGCGGCAAAGCCGTGAGATACTGGATGCAGAAGGAAGACATCCCCCTCGAAAATATCCTCGTGATCGTCGATGACCTGGCCCTTCCACTCGGGGTTACGCGTATGCGCAAAAAAGGCAGCGACGGGGGCCATAACGGACTCATAAGCATCATTGAATATCTTCAATCCTCTGAATTTACCCGTATCCGTTTCGGTATCGGGAACGATTTCTCAAAAGGATACCAGGTTGATTATGTACTGGGAAGGTGGACAACCGAAGAAACGAAAGTACTGCTACCCAGGGTTAAAGAAGCCGTTGATATGATCAAAAGCTTTGTCCTCACAGGGCCCGACCGAACCATGAATCTGTTTAACAAACGGGGTGAAGGAAAAGATAGCATCCCTCCTGCAAATGGAGCTAAGGATAAAAATGAAACATGAGCAATGACATGACCCTTTACAGAAATTTTTTCATCTTTTGCTTATGTATACTGATTATACCGGGACAGTCGGAGCTCCGGGCAGACGATAATTTCCCTGCCCTTGAAATGAAAATAAAAAAGGGATATTTCAAGGTCGAAGCCTGCACCGGGAACATACTGCATATAAGCTATTCACGAAATCCGGGATACGTCTCAAAAATCATCCCTTCTTTAAAGCAGTCCGAAAAGCCATCCGCCGTTATTCAAAAAACAAAAAAAACCGCCACACTTAAAACATCACAGCTTCTTTGCGAATTATCTCTAAAGTCTAATACACTTACAATTAGAGACACTTCCGGAAGAACGGCTTTTCTTGAAGCAGCCATACCCGGGCAATTAAAGGAAAACCGTGACTTAGATACAGAGACATTCAACATCGCAGAGTTATTTAAAATAAGTGAGAACGAAGGATTATACGGACTTGCAGAAGCATCAGACACAGCGATGAACAGGCACAACGGCAAGCCGGCCCTGTATCGCTTAAGTCCGTCGCCTGTTCTCCCATTTCTTTTATCGACAAAAAACTACGGAATCCTCTGGGCCAATACTTCAGGAACGGTCTTCCAATGCAGCGCCACGGGCATGTCCTTCTCTTCTGAAACTGCCGATGCCATTGATTTTTTCATTATCACCGGGAAGAATTCATCCGAAGTGATGAACAGTTACCATCTGCTTACTGAGCCTGCCCCTTTTCTCCCCCTCTGGGCCTACGGCTACTGGCAGTCAGTCGAAAACAATAAAACACAGAAGCAAATATTTGAAACCGCCGCTGAATACCGCTTAAACCGGTTCCCGGTGGATGTCTTTGCCCGGGACTTGCCTTCCGCAGGTAAACATACAAGTGTGGCCACCCTGTACGATATCATTGGTAACCCGCAGTTGGGTCAGTTCAGGGATAGCCTGCTTAAAATTTATAATATAGAGTACCTTGTTCAGAAAGGTCCTGAAAAGCATGACACAGCCCATGGCGTAAATCAAACACTTACTTCAAATGAATTTACCGGACTGAAAAACAAAATCAATTCAACCGTCAACGCCTGTATCAACGGAAAACCCTATGAGGATGCAGCCATGGGGTGGTATATTCCATCGGGCCCCGGAAGCAAATATCCTTTTGGGATGAAAGACCTCGCCTACCGTGAATTGTATATACGCTGGTTCCAGTTTGGCGTATTCTGCCCGGTTTTCCGCTCCCCGATTACAGGTGTTCCTCAGGAAATATACAGATTCGGAGAGAGAGGCTCCGGCCTGTATGAATCCATCCTTCAATGGATCAATTTCAGGTACCTTATCCTGCCATATATTTATTCATATGCACGAGAGATGCATGTTTCTGGTTATCCCCTGATGCGCCCTCTGGCGCTGGACTTCCCCGCAGATAAAAAAGCGAAAGGAGTCAGTAATGAATATATGTTCGGCCCTTCTATCCTTGTAAGGCCCGTTACAGCACATCAGTATTACCAGCCCTTAACAGAAACTTTGAGTGAACAGATGATGATAAGGCCTGCTTATGATTCGGTAAACTGTTACCTGCCTGGCGGAGCGGAATGGTTCGATTTATATACCGGCAGGCGTTTCGAAGGCGGACAGACGGTTTCAATACTCTCTCCGCTTGAGATCATTCCCGTATTTATAAAAGCAGGCAGTATAATCCCTTACAACCCCCGTGTACAGTACGCCGCCGAAAAAAAGGCTGATACAGTAGACCTCAGGATATATCCCGGTTCCGATGCCGTTTTCAGCCTGTATGAAGGTGAACCCAATGCGAGGAATGATAAAAACGGAACTTATTCAATAATCCCAATCCACTGGAACGACAAGGAAATGACCGTCACAATCGGAAAACGACAGGGAGAATTTCCCGGTATGTTAAAACAAAGGACCTTCAGAATAATCCTTATCTCCCCGGTCATTCAGGAAGGCTTTTACACCGCGACCTCGACCGAAAAAACGATGAATTATTCAGGAGAACAAACATCCGTCAAATCCATCCCTTGATCTTGTAATACCCCAGAGCAAACAATTCCCTCAGTAAAAGTTCCTCGTAATGCAGCTGAGTCCAGAACTGGTAACGAAACGTGATGTTGTTCCCGATATCGGGCACCCATGGCCGGCCTCCGAGCTTTCTGCCGTTGAAAGTAAGGTCCGATTCTATAGCTTCTTCAAACGCGGGGATACCGTCAACCCTTTTAAAGCCGGCTTTTCGGAATGTCAGAACAGCGCGGCGGAGATGCTCCGGGGAAGTGATAATAAGGATTGAAGGACTGAAGGATTGAAGGACTGAAGGATTGAATATGTTCAGCGCCTGGGCCCGGGTATTTGTCCCCGAATCCTCAAGGAATATCCTCTCTTTCGCGATTCCCCTGATCATGAGTTCTTTCTTCATTGCATTGATTGAACTCAGGCTGTCGCAGCTGTTTCCTGGCAATGCTATAATAACTTTTGCTCGTGTAAAGTAATTCGCAGTGCGGGATGCATACCAGCTCCGCATCAAGCCGCTCTCGCTTGGCATCCCTCCCCCTCCCAGTACGACAATATAATCAGGCGGACGGTTTACTCCTGCTTTGGAAATACTCAGCCCATACCACATCCAAAACGGCGCCGACGTAAATGCAAGAAGAACCGACAGAGTGAATATGGCACCCATGATAATGAAAAAAATTCTCAGAAGGTTAAATACGATTCTTTTTTGCATCCTCCCGATTTTGGTTCAACCATTTCTAATAATGTATAAAAGTACAAAATCTGATTACATCTTAAGACCAGCTGGAGTAATATAAACAATGATTATCTTTGTGAAAAGTTAGATTATGAGAACTAATCATGTCAAAGAATCAAAAACTCAAAAGAAAATAAACTGGGCATTACCCGACCAGTCTGTTTCTCTCGAGGAATTCAGGAATTCAATAAAAGAAGCTGAAAAAGGACCTTTTTTAACTATCGATGAATTTGAAGAACAATTTGAAGAATGGAAACGCAAGAACGGCCTGTAATTTTGTCAATTTTGGCTGAAATAGATATTCAAAATATCTATTTATATGGTTGTGAAACTTTTGGCAAAAATGCATCTGAAACATTTAAAGCCGAGGTGATTTTCATGATCCGCGCTTTGAAAAATCTTTATGAACTGCATCCAGAATGTAGATTTATTCCAACTAAAAATAGAACTTATAGAAATATAATCTTTGGCTCTTACCTTATAATTTACCGAATTACGCCTTCCCGTATCGAAGTTCTTAAGGCAATAAGTTCCCGAATGAGTATTTCAAAGATTCGTGCCGCTCGTCATATAAAAATCTGAACCTGGTCACGATCTGATCCTCTCCGTTACTACGTCCGAAACCTCTTCCATCGAAATGCGTTCCTGCAACATCGTATCCCTGTCGCGTATGGTCACGGTATTGTCGGTCAGAGTCTGATGGTCAATAGTTATGCAATAGGGGGTTCCCAGTGCATCCATGCGGCGGTAACGGCGGCCGATAGTATCTTTTTCTTCGTAGAAACAACGGTGATCGTACATCAGCTTGTCCATGATCTCACGGGCCTTTTCAGGCAGGCCGTCTTTCTTGACAAGAGGCAAAACAGCAACCTTGATGGGGGCCAGTTTCGCCGGCAGACTCAGAACCACCCGCTCGGAACCGTCTTCCAGCTTTTCTTCACGGTAGGCATGACTAAGTACAGCAAGGAAGGTACGGTCAAGGCCAATAGAGGTTTCCACAACATATGGAACATAGCCTTCATTCTGTTCGGTGTCGAAATACTGTATCTTGCGGCCCGAAAATTTCTGGTGTGCGCTGAGGTCAAAATCGGTGCGGCTGTGAATGCCCTCGATCTCCTTGAAACCGATCGGAAATTCAAATTCAATATCTGCCGCGGCATTGGCATAATGGGCCAGCTTGTCGTGGTTGTGGAAGCGGTATTTGCTTGCAGGCATTCCAAGCGAAAGATGCCATTTCATCCGCTCTTCTTTCCAGTATTCATACCATTTCATTTCTTCGCCAGGCTTCACGAAAAACTGCATCTCCATCTGTTCGAACTCGCGCATGCGGAAAAGGAACTGCCTTGCAACGATCTCGTTGCGGAAAGCTTTTCCTGTTTGAGCAATCCCGAACGGGATCTTCATGCGGGCGGTCTTCTGAACATTCAAAAAATTCACAAAAATCCCCTGGGCAGTTTCAGGCCTCAGGTAGATCTCGTTTGCATCTTCATTCACCGATCCCATCTGGGTCGAGAACATCAGGTTGAACTGCCGCACTTCCGTCCAGTTCTTGGTGCCTGAAACCGGACAAACAATACCCAGCTCTTCGATCAGCAGCTTAACATCAGCCAGATCGTTACGGTCATGCGCGGGATAAAACCGGTTCTTTACCGCATTGATCTTGTCCTGGTATTCCTTTACCCTGGGGTTGGTTTCCCGGTACATCTTTTCATCAAACGTTTCTCCGAACCGTACTCGGGCCTTCTCCACTTCCTTGCTGATCTTGTCATCAGTCTTCTGGATGAAATCCTCGATAAGCACATCAGCCCGGTATCTTTTTTTCGAATCCCTGTTATCGATCATCGGGTCGCTGAACGCATCCACATGACCCGATGCCTTCCACACCGTGGGATGCATGAAAATGGCCGCATCAATGCCCACGATGTTTTCATGATACTGGACCATCGACTTCCACCAGTATTCACGGATATTGTTCTTCAGCTCAACACCGAATGGACCGTAATCGTATACCGCACTTAATCCGTCGTACAATTCGCTCGAAGGAAATACGAAACCGTACTCCTTGGCATGTGAAATGATCTTCTTGAAAAGTTCTTCGTTATTGGCCATTGTTGAGAATTTGAGGTGCAAAGGTAGGAAAAAGAGCGGGAAACGGATATCAGATATCAGATATCGGATATCAGATGGCGGATGGCAGATACCGGATATTATGCTAATTTTGGAATCGTGAATGAACTAAGCAAAAACTATGAAAACCAACCGCCGTAATTTCCTGAAGACCGCTGCTGCCGGACTCGCCGCTGCCGGTTTATCCGATTTCAGCAGCTTTGCATCCAATAACAATTCTATAAACCTTCCTCCTCCTGAGCGAAAAGGAAAGAGCGTGATGGGACTTACCTGCGAACCTCTCAAAACAGTGAGGATAGGTCTTGTAGGCCTCGGTATGCGCGGGATGGACACCCTGAGCCGTTTAACCTTCGTCGACGGGGTTGAAATTACAGCCATCTGCGATGTTTTACCTGAACGGGTAAGCGGGGGTAAAAAGATCCTGAAAGATGCAGGCCGTAAAGAGCCCGTGGGATATTCCGGTGGTGATGAGGACTGGATGAATCTGTGTAAACGCAACGATGTGGATCTTGTATACAGCTGCACACCCTGGCTTTGGCATACCCCGGTCTCTGTTTATGCCATGAAGCAGGGCAAACATGCAGCCACTGAAGTCCCGGCTGCTACCTCGCTTGAAGAATGCTGGGAACTGGTGAATACGGCCGAAGAAACTCAGAGGCATTGCATGATGCTTGAGAACTGCTGTTATGACTTCTTTGAACTGAATACCCTGAACATGGCCCGACAGGGAGTTTTCGGCGAGATCATGCATGGCGAAGGAGCGTATATTCATGACCTGCGCTGGCTGAAGTTCGATAAGGAAAAAGGCTATGCCGGCATGTGGAGGCTTAAATTCAGCCGCAACCATAATGGCAATCCATATCCAACCCACGGCCTTGGCCCTGTTGCCCAGATCATGTGTATCAACCGTGGCGACCGCTTCGACTATCTCAACTCCATGTCGACCAACCAGGTGGGGATGAGCCTGTATGCAAAGGAAAAACTGGGACCCGACAGTCCTGAAGCCTTGCAATCCTATGCACTTGGCGATATGAACACCACCGTCGTCCGCAGTGTAAAAGGCAAGACGATCATGATACAACACGATACCACCAGCCCTCGCCCCTACAGCCGCATTCATCTCATCAGCGGAACCAAAGGTATGGCCCGGAAATGGCCTGAGGAACAGATCGCTCTGGAACCCAAAGCCCATGAATGGCTTAAAAAAGAGGATTTTGATAAACTGATGGCTGATTACGAGCACCCGCTTACAACCAAAATAGGAGAAAAAGCAAAACAGGTCGGCGGACACGGAGGCATGGACTATATCATGGATTCCCGTCTCAGCTACTGCCTGCGCAAAGGTCTGCCCCTCGACCAGGATGTATACGACGCAGCCACCTGGTCATCCATCGTAGAACTAAGTAATATATCGGTCAATAACCGCGGAAATTCCGTCAACGTCCCGGACTTCACCCGGGGCGCCTGGCAGGACGCAAAACCCTGGGGGATAGTAACGGTGGATTAAATGGTGAAATGGTGAAATGGTGAAAAAAAAATTGTTTTTAATTCTGAATATCCTTACTTTTACCTTACCAAATAGAAATCTTATGAGAACATTAATTTTCACCCTGTTTCTTGTATTGCCGTTTACGGCAATCTGCCAGCTCCGTTTTCACCCCCCATCTACCGAAAGAAAACCTGTAACCGATTCGCTTCATGGCTATTATCTGACCGATGATTACCGCTGGCTGGAAGATAAGACCGACCCCCGGGTCATCGAATGGACCCAGGCCCAGCATGATTATACCCAGCTCTATCTGCAGGCAACCCAAAAGGTGCACCAGGGTCTGCGTGAAGAAATCACCGCCTACATTGACCGGGATTATGAAGGTCCCCTGCAAAAGGAAGGCAAACGAAAATTCCAGACCATCAAAAAGAAAGGCGATAAACAGTCCACGATTTATACCCTGCTTGATTCCGTCAAGGTCCTTATCTGGGACCCGGTAAAGCTCGACACCAGTGGCAAAACTTCCACTTCAGGCGCCGCTTATACCTATGACGGGGAAAGGGCTGCAGTGAATGTTCAGGCCTCAGGTTCGGAAATCACTACCACCTACATCATCGATACCAAAACCGGCAAACCACTCTATCCGCCAATGCCGAATACCTTTGGCATTCAGTGGACAAAAGACCAGCAGCATATGTATATCACCCTGCGCAGTCCGGAAGACGTGAAGCTCCAACGTCCCCTCAAGACCTGGCTCTGGAAAGTGGGGGCTCCTGCCGACAGCATGAAATTCCTCGGCACTACGACCGATGCAAAGAACTCCTGGTTCATATATGACAACCGTTACAGCGATGTCAGTTTTTACGGGACAGGCAATTTTAATTCTGATTCTGTATGGATGAAAAAGACCGGGACCGACGAGAAGGGTGTCCTCGTGTATGCAAGTACTAAATACCAGGCTTACCCTTCGGCTATCGGCAACAAACTTTATATCCTTACCAATGACAATGCACCGAACAAGCGTTTTATGGTGGCTGATGTGGCTAAGCCGGAATATGTGAACTGGAAAGTCCTGATCCCCGAAAGCGAGACAGTGATCGAAAACGTTGAAGTTCTGAAGGACGGGCGCCTGGTCGTCCAGGATAAAAAGGATATTCAGAGCCGTGTTACATTATTCGATTCCCTGGGTAAAAAGATAGGCCCCGTCGAGCTTCCCGAGATCGGAGATATTACAGGCTTTGGCTATGACCGGGAAGAAGATTCGGTATACGTCAACATGAGCTCTTTTACATCGCCTGCCAAAGTGTATATCGCATCACCCGTCGACTTCAAATGGAGGCTGTTTTATGAGCAAAAAATTCCCATTGATATGTCGAATATCGTTGGAGAGATCAAATTTTACTATTCAAAGGACAGTACCCGCGTCCCAGTGATCCTGGTCCATCGTAAAGACATGAAGCTCGATGGGACAAACCCTTTGCTGATTACAGCTTACGGCGGATTTAATTACGGTATCAAGCCTGACTATTACGGTGGATATGCAGCCATGATCAACCGTGGAGTTGTGATTGCCGAACCCGGGATAAGGGGAGGTGATGAATATGGTGAAAAATGGCATGAAAATGGAATGCTTTTAAATAAGCAGAATTGTTTTGACGATTTCAATGCCTGCACCGAATGGCTGGTCAGGGAAAAATATACTACCCCGAAAAAGATTGTCGCCTGGGGCGGAAGCAACGGCGGATTACTTATGGGCGCCATTGCAACACAGCGTCCCGACCTTTACAAGGCTATTATCTGCGCCATGCCCCTGCTCGATATGATCCGCTACCACAAATTCCTTATCGCGAGGTACTGGATTCCCGAATACGGCAGTTCCGATAATGAAGCCGACTTCAGGAACCTCCTTCAGTATTCACCCTACCAGCATATCCGCGCGGGTGTAAACCATCCGACCATGCTTATACGAACAGGCGCCAACGACAGCCGGGTCGATCCTCTGCATGCCAAAAAATTCACGGCAGCCTTGCAGAATAATCCGGGCCAGATCAACCCGGTCATGCTCTACATCGATTACAATGTCGGGCATGGCTCAGGTCAGGCAACGAAACAGAGGATTGAGAATACGCTGGTAGATTACGAATTCCTGCTTAATCAGCTGGGGTTGTAAAAGACGGAAGTTCTCAGGCAGTGCCAAAGACCTTTGAAATAATAGCTGCAAAAATGCTTATGCCTGTGTGATGTCTATTTTTTTTTCTTTTTTATTTCTTTTTTCTTCTTTGATTCAGGTAAATAATTTTCAGATGTAACAACATTTTCGCCACTTTCTTTCTCTAATTCTTTCAGAGCGTTTCCTGCTATTTTTCCTCCAATTCTTGCAGCTATTTTATTCTCATTAAAACCTTTTGAATTTTTGGCTCTTGTTACTTTTGTTGTTGATGCTTCTCCTAACATTGAAAAAATTAATTCAAGGTCAGTCATGTGGTCACGTAAGTTTTGATTTTTCAGTCCCTTTATTTTCTTGTATTGAGAAGGTGTCAAACCAAATGTGCTTTTGAAATTTCGGCCGTTAGGATAGAATATTCAATTTGTTCTTTTACTCCTCTGTTTTTCCATTCTTCGGTCAATTCTTCACGAATGGCAATACTACGCATCCGCTTTTCAATCCAATTGTCGGAATACCCTTTAGCTTTATACAATTCACGCGTCCGTTGTGTTGCCAATTCTGGATTTTCAATTTCATCTAATCTGTCTGAACCTACTTGCGCCAACCATTGTTTAAATGGCTCTGCTTTAGATGATGGAATTGATTGGATAATTCGTAATAGTCCTTTTGCATCGGCACAGTCTGTAATATACTTTTTTCCGTCTGATGAAATCATTCTCAGTTGTACGATAATTTCGTACAACTGAGAAAAACCTTCTGAATTAAGCTTTCTTTTAAGGTCGCTCCAATACCGTCGAGGATTGTGACTTTCGGTAAGAATTTCAATAACGTCAATTATTGCAAAACACCATCTTTGCTTTGTTTCGTCCCATTCTGACCGTATTTGTTTGCTTTCAAAGAGTTTTATATTGCTCATAAAATCTAATTTTATCACCTATAAAAGTATCATATATTTTCCATTGCCAAAAATAAAATTTACGGAATGATTTATTTTGAATTCCTGCTTAATCAGCTGGGGTTGTAAAAGACGGAAAGTCTCATAAAACCACTATTTTTTTCACCCCGGTTCCTTCATTGGAGCTCAGTCTTACAAAATAAATACCTTTAGGAAACCGGCTGATATCGATGGTAAGAGAGGATTGATCGGGGAGGTAATCCTGCATCAGCTGTTTTCCGCTGACATCAAAAATGTTAATGCTGTAATTTCCGGGTTTAGCATTACTCCAATCAATGGTAATGGCAGAACTTGCGGGGTTTGGAAATACAGTAAAGGGCAAGAGGAGTAATTTTGCTTCATCAATGTAAACATCGCCTCCATTGGTGGTTTTTAAAATTGTGCCAAACATACCTGCTGCATATCCTGTATTTGCATCGGTAAACCAAAGCGAGGATATGTAATTCTGAGTCCCGCAATTTAACTCAACCCAGCTCTGCCCGGCATCGGTTGTCTTGAAGATCATCCCGCAATCTGAAACAACATAACCAGTATTGGGATCCGGAAAAAAAATCGTTCTGAGCTCATAAAACGTTCCAGTTTGCAAAGCATTCCATGATACTCCGCCATCAGTAGTTTTTAACATAATCCCATTCTCCCCGCTCACATAACCGGTATTAACATCGGTAAAAAAAACAGAATTAAGTGAACGTTGAGTTCCGCTCGTTAAGGATGTCCAGGTATTCCCATTGTCGGAGGTTTTCAGAATAGTCCCATTCCTACCGGTAATAAAGGCTGTACCGGGTTTTGTAAAACAAACGGATAACAGATCATCTGAAGTCCCTGCCGAAAGCCTGGTCCATGTGCTGCCTCCGTCGGGAGTCCTTACGATGGTTCCATCCCAGCCCACGGCAAGACCTGTATTGACATCAGCAAAACTCACCGAACATAAATTGTTTGTAATCCTGCCCGCCAATTCAGTCCAGTGGATTCCACCATCGATGGTTTTCGAGATAAATCCATTCAGACCTACAGCATACCCTGTATTCAGGTCAGTGAAATACACTGCCGATAAATCTTCATATGTCCCGCTGTTCAATATCTCCCAGACAGCGCCCCCATCGATTGTTTTCATTGCTGTTCCATCCCCTCCCACAACAAAGCCTGTTGCGGAATTCACGAAAAACACCGACGACAGGTACTCAGTGGTTCCTTTCGGCAGCATTTCCCAGTTCATTCCGCCGTCATTGGATTGAATCATGGTGCCCGATTTCCCGACTGCAATAGTCTTGCCAGAATCTGTAAGATATACAGATGACAAATCATGGGGTGTTACTGCGGATAGCGTGGCCCAGTTCCATCCGCCATCTATCGTCTTTATTACAGTCCCGTTCCATCCGACTGCATACCCTGTATTCAGACCATTGAAATAAACTGAAGTCAATGAAATGGCCGTGCCTCCCCTTAGTACCATCCAGCTTGTATCGCCGGGAAGAGTTTTAATAACAATCCCGTTATCCCCAACAGCAAATCCTGTGGTTTCATCAGTAAAGCAAAGAGATTTAAGGTCGTAACGGGTTCCACTGGGCCATTGTCTCCAGTTCAATCCTGCATCCGTAGTTTTCAGAGTAATTCCTGCTTCTCCAACTACATACCCTGTATCATTACTGGTAAAACAAATTGAATACAAAACCCGGGTTGTGCCGGATCCCAGCTTAATCCAGGTATTCCCGCCATCCACTGTTTTTAGAATTGTTCCTTTTTCACCGGTGATGTAACCGGTATTTTGATCGTGGAAAAACACCGAATAAAGATCGTTTGAAATTCCCCCGTCTATGACCGACCATACAGATCCCCCGTCTACAGTTTTAAGAATGATTCCATGTGAACCGACCGAAAATCCCAGGTCTGGCGAAGGAAAGCAAACCGAAAATAAATCTTCCCCCGTTCCTGATTTTATCACATTCCAGGTGGTGCCACCGTTTGTGGTTTTCAGAATAGTACCGGACTCACCAACCGAATACCCGCAATTCGCATCAGTAAAACATACCGATAATAATGAGTGGCCCTGGGGCAGTGGATTTTGCCATACCCATTGCGAGAAGGCAAAAAAGCTGAGAAAAGTAAAACAAATAAGTGCGCAAGTTTTCTTCATAAAAAACAGCTAAAGGCTCAAATAGTTTATTAAGAAAACCCCGCTCTTATAAAATAAAACTATCATGATAGGGAAGGGTGATTAAAGCTTCCCTTCATGTAAGTCCCAGATTGGGAAGCATAATTCATAATCATTCCAGACCAGGTCTCCGTATTCAACCGAAAAGGCTTTAAAATACTCTTTATCAAGATATTTCCTGGTCATTGGATTTCTTGCATTTAATAGAAAATCTGAAAAATCAATAATTTTTTCAGTTTTATCAGAAAACCTGAATTTAATTCTATACCCTTCAATGTATGTAGCGCTGGTTATTGAAATGACCATACTCTCAAATTTTTTTCGTTATTCTCTCAGGTGATATCTCAATGTTATAAACAAAGAAATCAATCCATTTCCGTACAATGTCATCCCGGTACAATTCAACGATCTTCTTAAACTTTCTAAGGTTTTGAGCATCCAAAGGTTTCTTGCCTGTAACTTCTCGGATAATAATCTCCTTGAATTTTCCATTCTCAAACACTATCTCGGCTTTACTTTCCTTATCCTGAAACTTTCCATGTACATGAATAGGTTCATGTTCCTGGGAATAAAATAAAAAGATCAAACCGAAATACTCATACAATTTTGGCATAACCTCTGTCTTTATGCAAAGATAATACGAAAACCATTAAATTGGAATCAATATGCCCATTAACTGTTAAAGTCCAGGTCCTTCTCCGTAGAAAATTCGAACAAAAACCCAGCCCCTTTTACCTTTGCATTGCCGTCATGACAGCTCAGATGAGCATCCTGGTGTTTTAAGCGCAGAATATTTAACATTGTGATAGCCTTCTCCAACCCATCCCCTCTCCTGTAATTCACAACCTCATCGGGCAATGCAAGCCTGTTGCCTTCATAGATTGATTCGCCGGGCCAGGAGTTGAGTTCCGCGAAAACCTCATCCGCAGTCTTATCTGAAAAATATGTAACAGATACCGGGTTTCGTTCGAAAACAGCTTTGAAAAAGGGTTTCCAGTCGCAGGAATCCATGAAACGTCCGGCGTAAAAAGCGAGGTCGGCACTTGGATTCTCGTGGCGCATGGATTCGAGTTTTTTTATGATTTCTTCTCTTGGAGAAAATGGTGAGATGGTGAGATGGTGAAATGGTGAAAAAATTGTATTCTCCGAGGGGATCCGGGGAACGAGGTGAACAAACTTCTTCAGGTCGGTGATGAATTCGTGATGGTCTTTTAATTCCGGAAAACGGTGGACCAGGAGTTCGATGAATTCGTTATATGGCCTGGTAGTAAATATATCTTCTTCGGAGCATATGATCATTCTGCCTGAATATGGGGTCAGGTTCATCTCCTCCTCGTCCATCTCGCAAAGCAGCTTGCTTCCGGTCTTGTTGCCAAGCCGGTTCTTGCTTCCGTGTTCATACCCGAATGCCCTTTCGAGCTTGATGTACTTATTGATACCCTGACAAAAGAAAATGATCTGGAACTGTTTCTGATAACGGCTGTAATCCCTCAGGAAGTTAATGAAGATCTCATAATTCACATGGGTTTCGAGGTATTTCGATAGCTTCTGCCTGAACCGCTTGTAAGCATCAGGATCAATAGTAGCTTCAGGGTATACCGAATGAATGTAACCGCTGGGATGAGCAACAATAGTAACCTGTTCGTGTTCCATAGCCCTTCGCGCAAGGGCTGAAAGCTCCGTGCCGTTATACCACATGCTTTTTGTTACGATCCTGCGGTTGTTTGTAATCACTCCCTCATCAATCATCACAAAATTCTGGGAATGCAGGGGCGTTCCCATCATGTATATATCTTCCAGGGGGACCTTGGCCACGATAAACAAAGCAGCTACGTACAAACAGGCCAGTGATACGCATTCGCCCGCTCCGTTCTGGTGACCGGGTTTGAATCTGAATGCATTCATCGCTTCAATAGTCTCGGTCTTCCAGTAAGGAATGATATCCGAATCATATTTATCGAGTCCGAAGTGTTTGCGGATGTCAAGATCGAAATAATATTTATCCCCTTCATAGCCAAACAGTGCATTCGACCCCGACAGGGTCTCCATATCGATGAAATCCCTGAAACGACTGATCTCGGTCTGCTTATCGGTGAGGCCCCAGGTATCGAGATCGAGGTTGAAATCAAAGTGCTCCATCACGTATTGTTTCACCCGGTGCACTTTCTTCAAAGGCCCCATTTTATCGATGCCCGAAAACCAGGGATCATCCCGCCATTTCCAGATCTCGGGCGACATGATGTTTGCGTAAACCAGGGCATATAACAGCTCGGGAAAAATAAAGATCTCCATGTCGGAAAGGGTAAATGCCGAACTGTATTTCTCCAGATCCCTTGAGTTGAATTCTCTTTGTATATGTTGTTTTGACATTGGCTTAAAACTTGAATTTTGCGCATGATGGTGTAAGGAAAGTGTTACGGTCAATCTCATCCGCCGTGCAAAATTAACTAAAAAACAGGCGCAAGACTTGCAGATTTGCTCAAAATCACGTACGTTTGTCTAACTAAAACACGTATTATGTATTACTCCGCAAAAGAAATCGTTGAAATCGCCGTCCGTATCGAAGAGAACGGATATGCCTTCTACATCGCCGCTGCCGAAATGATTAGGGAGCCGAACGACATTAAAAACCTGTTCCTCGATCTGGCTGAACAGGAAACCATGCATACTGCGACTTTCCAGAAGATATTCGACAAATTCGAACCCGAAGATTATGATCAGGGTGAAGAAGATTTTTCGGCTTATGTGCAGAATCTTGCCGACAAGCACATCTTTGGGAAACCTGAAGCCGGCGCCAACCTCGCGAAAACACTGAGAACTCCGAAAGACGCTCTGAATTTTGCCTACCAGTTCGAGAACGACAGCGTGGCTTTTTATAAAGCGCTTTACGAAAAGACGAAGAGCGATTCAAAAAAAGTCATCAAACAGATCATCGCCGAAGAAGAAGCCCATGCCGCGAGGATCAAAAGGTTTCTATAACCTGAAATGAAAACGTTTTGCATTTTTCTACTGTTTGCTTTTCCTGCTGTTTGCAATCCCGTGTTTGCACAACTTTCAGGGACCTATACCATAGGCTCAATTCATAATGATTTTCTAACCTTCTCCGATGCTGTTGATTCCCTGAACATGGTCGGGACCAACGGAAATGTGATCTTCCTGGCCGAACCGGGAATTTACCAGGGGTTTACCATCCGGGATTTCAGCCACAACAATCCATCTGATACAGTTTTTTTCAGTTCCTCAACCTTCATCGCCCGGGATGTTGTTATCAACGGCCAGATCAATATCAACAATACGTCCGGACTTCAGTTTCTTTATCTCCAGTTCGAGCCTTACAGCCAGCAGCATACCTCATGCGTGAGTGTTTCAGGTTCCACCGCGGTGACGTTCAGTCACTGCCGCTTCATCAATCCCTACCCCGGGATTTTTTCAAGCGGTGAAGCGCTTGTTTACATGGAATTCCCGTATACCGGGCCCTTGCTGAGAGCAAGCGTACAGCATTCGGTCTTGTCCTCCGATGCAAAGACCATCTGTGTGACCGGGCCCACCGGTTCCGTTGAGTTTTTAAATGATTCCATTACGGGCGACTGGTACTCACAATATTCCAACTGCATCCTGGTTTTTAGAGGCAATGTATTTGACATTAATTCGGAATATTTGAATTATGCCAACCAGGCTTTTTATTCCAATTCATTTTCTTCTTCACAAACCCTGCATATCCAGGGGAATTTTTACAATAACCTGTTTTACTGTCCTGCCTGGATATCTGCAACGAATCTGAATGGCAATCACTTTTTCTCGACATTTAATTCGGGTAACGGCACGATGCAGATCATTGGCAACACCTTTGACGGCCTTACCAGCATGATCTTCTGCAGCAGTTCAACCATCAGCCGTAACCGCTTTTACGGGGAATGTCTTTTCGATGCCGATGGACTGAAGATCAACAGCAATTTCTTTTTCAACAACCTGTTATGCACACAGGGCGGCGGCTACCAGATCATGCATAATAATTTTCTGCCGGATGTCATGCTTGAAATGGACTATACGGGTGGCGTTGTTGAAAACAATAACATCGGAAATATGTTTATCCTGCAACCTCCCTCTACAACAATTTCGAACAACAACTTTATTCCGCATCAGGGCGGCAGTGTTAATGTATATGGAACCAATCCTCGGTTTTACGACCCCCGGTACATCTCAGCCCTTAACCCTCATGCCACAAATGCGGCGCTCATCAGGAAATCGCTTCGATGGAGCAACCTGATGTACAAATACGACATTGACAGTACGGTAAGAAAAACGATCCCTACGATAGGCGCCAACGAGATCTGTTTCGGTTTTCAGTCCGACACAATCGTACTGGAATGCGACAGCCTCTGCCTGTCATCCTGCATACAGGATTTCACCGGGTATTACTGGTCCCCATCAGGTTTGTTTGCCGATTCAACATCCCCCGCCCCTGTCATTCACCCTGGTTCATCCTGTATGGTAAAGCTCAATAAAACCGGCACCGGCCTCATTGATTCCGTTTATCTGAAGGTTCATATTAGCCTGCCGCTTGCAACAGGAACAGTATACGCCAGCGGAACCCTGGTCCGTTTCACCGACATGTCGGTCTGTGCCGACAGTATTTTATGGGATTTCGGCGACGGAACCTATTCCCGTTCAAGCGTTATTTCCCATATTTTTCCGCATTTCGGTTTTTTCATACCAAAGCTGTTTGCATATAATGCGGCGGGAACCGACAGTATGTCGTTTCCCCTGATCCTGAATTGCCTGATGGCCCAGGTTCTCAGTTGCGGAGACAGCATTCAGATCAACAGCTGCATTGATGATTTTACCGGTTTTTACTGGACCCCGTCGAGGCTTTTCAGCGATTCTACTGAAGCAAAACCTCTGCTCTTTCCCGATTCATCCGTAACGGTAATCCTCAGACATATTAACAGCGATGCATATGCATTCATAAATCTTTTTGTATACCCCGGCCTACCCTCTGTTTCTGCCAGCTATACTATAAATGGCCTGGAAGTGAGTTTTGACAATACTTCACGTTGTGCCGACAGCGTATACTGGGATTTTGGCGACAGCACTTTTTCTGCAGCCCCAAACCCGGTTCATCTTTATACAAGGCCCGGAAAATACACTGCTGCACTTTACGGCTTCAGCCTGATGGGAAGCGATACGGCCTTCATCCCCATTACCCTCACCGGCATTGACTCCCCTGAAACGACTCAATTTTCAGTCTCTCCTAACCCGGTCAATGATAATTTATTTTTATTGACTGCTGATGAGTTCTCTGAATTTTCGCTGAGCTTGTCCGATGCTTATGGCAGGAATCTGCTTGAACTTACTTCACTCAGAGGCCCGCAAACAATACCTGTGGGGCGCTTTAGTCCCGGGATTTATTTCTTAAGGCTGAGATCTGCAAAATTAATTGTCACAAAAACCGTTATTATCCGCTGACAGCCGTTTTCGCTGTTTGTCCCCGAATGTCTACCTTTGCGGAATTGTAATACTGAAGAACATCGTTTATGAAAAAACCCGTCAAACGAATCCTTTACGGATTCCTAATCTTTATTGGCATCCTGGTCCTCCTGGCCGGCTTTGTCGGGTTCAGGTTCTGGTATGGCAGCAGGGATATGACACCAGCCGAAACACAAAAACTCAACGACTCTGTGTTTGTTGTAAAGGACAAATTCGTGAATGCTTACTTTTTCAAAACCAATCAGGGCTATGTGATGGTGGATGCGGGGGTGAGCGAAGAAAATTTCAAGGCCCAGATCGACAAGCTGGGTATTCAGCCCGCTGAGGTAACGACGATTCTCCTCACCCATACCGATTCGGACCATATTGGTGCCATGGGCCTGTTTAAAAGTGCAAAGGTCTATATGCATAAGGATGAGGAACAGATGATCGACGGACAAAACGGCAAATTCTTTTTCCTTCGCGTTCACTGGAAATACAGTCCTTACTTCCTTCTCAACGACCGGGACACCCTGAATGTGGGCGGGCTCAGGATACAGATCATCCATACGCCCGGACATTCGCCAGGTTCCTGCTGCTACCTCTTCAATCATGAATACCTTGCCACCGGCGATAATGTGGCATATAAGAACGGGAAATTCATCCACTTCCCCGATTTCTTCAACATGGATACACCAGCACAGGAAGCTGCATTGAAGAACCTTACTGAGTTGAACACCACTCCTGTCATCCTCATGGCCCACCATGGTATCGTACAGCAAAAGCCATCCGCAGTCCCAATAAAAAACTGAAAAGGGATCCTTTATCTTTTAAAGTAAAACACTACAAATGATTACAGTCTCAAACCTGGGCATCCAGTTCGGCAAACGCATTCTTTTCCAGGATGTGAACATGGTGTTCACTCCCGGCAACTGCTACGGGATCATCGGTGCCAACGGCGCCGGGAAATCGACTTTCCTTAAGCTGATCACCGGGGAAATGGACTATACCAGGGGTACCGTAACTTTCGGGCCGGGAGAAAGACAGTCTGTGCTGAAACAAAACCATTCCGAATTCGATGACTGCACTGTACTTAATACAGTATTGATGGGCCATTCGAGGCTTTGGGAGATCATGAATGAAAAGGATACCCTGTATGCTAAATCCGATTTTTCAGAGGCCGACGGCCACCGGGCTTCGGAACTGGAAGAGGCGTTTGCGAACTTCGACGGATGGAATGCCGAAAGCAATGCAGCCAGCCTGCTCAGCGGACTGGGGATCAAAGAGGATCTGCACCCTAAGCTGATGCGGGAACTCAAGGGCCGCGACAAGGTAAAAGTATTGCTAGCCCAGGCACTGTTCGGAAAACCAGACAACCTCCTTCTCGATGAGCCTACCAACGATCTGGACCTTGATACCGTGAACTGGCTGGAGAGCTATCTTGCCAACTTCGACAATACCGTTCTGGTAGTTTCCCACGACCGCCACTTCCTCGATTCCATCTGTACCCATATCATCGACATAGATTTCGGAAGAGTTCAGCAGTTCCCGGGGAATTACAGCTTCTGGTATGAATCGAGCCAGCTGGCGCTTCGTCAGCAACTGACGGCGAATAAAAAAGCGGAAGAACGCAAAGCCGAACTCCAGGATTTCATAAGGCGTTTCAGCGCCAATGCATCCAAGTCGAAACAAACGACCAGCCGCAAGAAAATGATCGAGAAGCTCAATATCGAGGAGATAAAGCCATCCACCCGCAAATACCCGGGTATCATTTTCACCCCTGACCGGGAACCGGGAAATACCATCCTCGAAGTACACGACCTGAGCAAAACAATTGATGGCTCCCTGCTGTTTAAAAAGGTCAGCTTTACCATGCAGAAAGACGACAAGGTGATCTTCCTTTCGCGCGATCCACGTGCCATGACTGCGCTGTTTGAAATCCTCAAGGGCCATGAGAAGCCCGATGCCGGGACCTTTATCTGGGGGCAGACCATTACCAAAGTCTACCTGCCCCTTGAATACGAAAAACTATTCCAGACCGATATGAATCTGATGGAATGGCTGGGGCAGTTTTCAAAGGATACCACCGACAATTATCTGCGCGGATACCTTGGCAAAATGCTGTTCTCGGGCGAGGAGATCTTTAAAAAGGCCAATGTGCTTTCAGGCGGCGAAAAAGTTCGCTGTATGATCGCCCGTATGATGATACGCAATGCCAATGTGATGATGCTCGACACCCCCACCAACCACCTCGACCTGGAATCGATACAGGCATTCAACAATACGCTGATGAAGTTCAAAGGCAACCTGCTGATGTCTTCGCACGACCATGCCTTCATCCAGACCGTATGCAACCGCATCATCGAGATCTCCCCCAAAGGAATGATCGACAAGCGAATGGAATACGATGACTACGTGACTGACGAAAGGGTGAGGGAACTGAGGGAGAAGCTATATTAACCCGCTCAGAAGGAAGGGTAGAAATCCCAGCAGTATGGTCAGCAGGGTGAGGAAAAGAATGTGTGCCTTATAGGATGGACCCGACTGGAGAAGGGTTCCCTGGTCTTCCCTGAAATACATGGCGATGATGGGTTTGAAGTAATAACCTACACTTACAGCCGAACCTGCAATGGCAATGATGACCAGCCAAAGCCAACCCTGCTCAATGGCGGCTGCAAAAAGAAAATACTTTCCGATAAACCCAGCCAATGGCGGAATTCCGGTAAGCGAGAGCATGGACACCGCCAGGGTAAAGGCTTCTATGCGATTGTTTTTACCCAACCCGTTGAAGGATCCGAAGTAATCATTCCCTCTCGATTCCCTCACCAGAATAAGGATCGCAAAGGCTGCAATGGTTGCTACTGAATACGAAACGGAATAAAATAAAAGTGCATTGCCTGTTCTTGTTGAGAAGGCAACCATGGCCAGCATCATATACCCCGAATGTGAAATGCTTGAATAAGCAAGCATCCTCTTCAGGTTTGGCTGGTAAATACCGGTGACATTACCGATCACAATGGTGATCCCTGCAAGGATCGCAACAGTCATCTCCCAAACCCCGTGGATCCCGAAGAATGTGATGCTGAAGAAACGATACATGGCCACGACGCTGGCGGTTTTAACTACTGTCGCCATGAAAGCCGTAAGCAGCGTTGGTGTGCCTTCATATACATCAGGCGCCCAGAAATGAAAAGGCGCTATCGCGATCTTAAACGACAAGCCGATGATAAGCAGGAATAGTCCTGCTTTGAACATGGGGGGCATTCCTGCCGCTGCGTGTTCCGCAACATAATAATGAATCTTATAAAGGTCAAACGAACCGCTTGAGCCGTAAATCAGAGCAATGCCGAACAAAAGAAACCCCGACATGAATGAGCCCAGCAGAAAGTACTTGAGTGTGGCTTCGTTGGATGTAATAGCTTCTTTGTGGCTGCCGGCAAGCACATACAGGGCAATCGAGAGTGTTTCAATGCCGATGAACAGCATGATCAGGTTGCCGTAATAACTCATCAGCACGGCTCCCACCAGGGCAAAGATCATGATGGCGTAAATGTCGTCGAGCGGGCGCGTCACTTTGCTGTAGTACTGAGAGGCAAACATGAAGATAAGGAAAGTCGAAAAGATCATCACCGCGCTGAAGGCAATGCCAGTATTGTCGATGATGAGCATCGAATTGAACAGGTTGCGGTTCATGTTCCAGTTCAGTACAGTTATCACAAGCGATACCAGCAGGCCCACCAGTATGACCGGTAGCAGCCAGGTCTTTTTCTTCAGAATCCCCAGAAAGAGAACCAAAACACCCAGAACCGATAACGAGATTATACTATTCATCTTTCATGTGACACGTGACACGTGAATCGTACATCGTAAATCGTACATCGTACATCATCTTACAATTCCTATTATCTGTTCAACGCCATTCTCCGCCAGTTTCAAAAACATCCCCGGCGTAACGCCTATCCATATCACCATGATCACAATCGCGATCAAAGGTATCATTTCCTTCCAGTCCAGGTCAGTAATTCCTTCAGTAACCTCATTCGTGCTGCCCAGCATCACTCTCTGGTACATCCACAGCATGTAAACTGCCCCGAAAATAATCGTAAGTCCTGAAACTGCAGCAAACACTGCATTATATTTAAACAAACCCAGCAGGATCAGGAACTCTCCCACAAAACCGTTTGTCAAAGGAAGCGCAATGCTCCCGAGCAAAATAATCATGAAAAACACCGCCAGCCTTGGGGCTTTCAGTGCAATCCCGCCAAGCGCCGCAATGCTGCTGGTTTTAGTCCGCACTTCGATATACTGAATGATAATAAAAAGCCCCACAATATTGATCCCGTGAGAAACCATCTGAATCATGGCTCCCTGCATGGCCTGGGCATTAAGTACCATAACCCCGGCTGCAACGAGTCCGAGGTGCGCAATCGAGGAATAGGCCACCAGCCGCTTCAGGTCATCCTGCCTGATGGCAATCAGTGAAGCATACACGATCCCGATAACAGGGAATATGACAAACAGTCCGTTGGTCTGATTAAGTACCCCATATGTAATAGGGACCATCCATCGAATCATCCCGAACAGCCCCATCTTCGACATCAGTCCACCCAGCAGCATACTGCCCGGATAGGGCGCTGTCACATAGGTGTCGGGTTGCCAGGTATGGAAAGGAAATACGGGAACCTTGATGGCAAAGGCGATGAAGAACGCAAGGAACACCCATACCTGTTCTCCTGGACTGAGGATGCTCGCGTATAGCCAGATATGGTCGAATGAATGCGGCAGCGGCGTCCTGAAGTACAGGTAAATCAAGGCAACCAGCATCAGCAGGCTGCCAGTGAAGGTATAGGCAAAGAATTTCAATGTTATGCGGATGCGGTTTTCCCCTCCCCAGTAACCTGCAATGAAATAGGCAGGGATCAGGGTCAGCTCCCAGAAGATATAAAACATCATCCCGTCAAAGGCAGTAAACACCCCTATCAGTGCGGCCTGCATAAGCATGATCAGGCTGTAAAAGGACGAGGGCCGCGATATTTTCTGTCCGAAGGAAACATAAATAATTATCGGGATCAGGAAGGTCGTGAGCAATGTCATCAGCATGCTAAGTCCGTCCATACCGAACTTCAGCGTAATGCCATAATCGGTGAGCCAGTCGAAACGGAACAAAAGCTGACAATGACAATACAGGAAATACTGGACCAGGGCCGCAACGGAGATGCCGAACTCAACCAAAGCCGCCGACAGTGCAAGATAGCGCACACCCTTCTCGTCTTTCACGAAGAAGAGGCCTACAGAAACCAGCAATGGCAGTAAGATCAGTATCAGTGTCAGCATCAGAGAATGATGTTAAAAAACAAAATCAGAATTATTCCAATAATCATGAAAAACAGGTAAGCCCCCACGTGCCCGGCCTGGAGATAACGCATCAAATTGCTGAATCTCACAACGAGAATCCCCGTTCCATCAACAATCCGGTCAATAAACCTTATCTCGACAAACCTATGCAACGCATCCGAAAGCCAGAGTGCAGGCTTGACAAAGACGGCATCGTAGATTTCATCCACGTAGAACTTATTTTGGGCCAGCCGTGCGAAGAAATCCGGTGAATGGATGCCAGATGACTGATGACTGATATCAGATGTCAGATGGCTGGTTTCAGCATCCTGCATCCCGTATCCTGCATCCCGTATCCCGTACCTTCTATACGCCATCCATGCCACCATCAGCACCAGAAAAATAACAGTGCTAATGTTGCTCCACTCCAGTCTGGCCGAAACGTGATTCATTTGAAATTGCTGCAGCCGGTTCGCGTCGGCAAATACCGGGGCGAGAAATTCTTTCAGCCTCTCACTGCCGCCCATGATCCCGGGAATATTCAGCAAGCCCCCGAAGAATGCCAGGAAGGCAAGTACCATCAGGGGAATTGTCATCACCGACGGGGATTCATGAATTTTTATTGACTGCGGATGAGAACTGCGGTTTGTTCCGAAGAAAGTGAGAAAGAGCAGGCGGAACATATAGAAAGCGGTCATCATGGTAACTGAAACAGCCAGTATCCACATGGGCAATCCGTTACTGAAGACGGCCGACAATATTTCGTCTTTTGAAAAGAATCCCGAAAGCGGCGGTAATCCTGCAATTGCGAGTGTGCCGATCAGGAAGGTCCAGTAAGTTTTGGGCAACGACTTCCGCAGTCCACCCATCCTCATAATATCCTGTTCTCCTTCCAGGGCATGGATCACACTGCCGGCGCCCAGGAACAACAGGGCTTTGAAGAAGGCATGGGTCATCAGGTGGAACATCGCTCCTGTGAATGCCCCCACGCTGAGCGCAAGGAACATATACCCCAACTGGCTGATGGTCGAATAGGCAAGTATTTTTTTGATGTCATTCTGGAAGATGGCGATGACGGCTGCCAGAAGCATTGTGGCCATGGCTGTGATGCCCATGATCTGCATCGTTTCAGGCGCAAGTACATATAATACCGAAGAACGGGCCACCATGTAAACTCCCGCCGTAACCATGGTCGCCGCATGGATCAGAGCGGACACTGGAGTGGGACCAGCCATGGCATCGGGAAGCCAGGTGTAGAGCGGGATCTGGGCGCTTTTCCCCACTGCTCCTACGAACAATAGAAGGGTGATTGCCACTATGCTGCCGCTACCGGGCTGCATGATCTTTGCCTGCTCAAAAACCGAAGCATAGCCAAAACTGCCGAAAGTCATAAAGATCAGGAACATCCCTAGCAGGAAACCCAGGTCCCCTATACGGTTCATGATGAAGGCCTTCTTCGCTGCATTGTTGAACTGCTGGTTTTTAAACCAGAACCCGATCAGCAGATATGAGCATAATCCCACCCCTTCCCATCCGATAAACATCACCACATAATTCCCTCCCATCACCAGGATCAGCATGAAAAACACGAACAGGTTCATGTAAGCAAAGAAACGGTTGAAGCCCTGGTCATGCGACATATACCCGATTGAATACACATGGATCAGGAATCCTACCCCTGTAATGATCAGCATCATCAGTATCGACAGGGGGTCGATGAGGAACTCGAAGGGGAGGGAAACGGTGCCGATCGAAATCCATTTGAAATATTGAATATTGAATATTGAATATTGAACATTGAATTTCGAATAACTCGTCAGAAGCACAATTGCTGAAAGAATAAAAGAAACAAGAACCGTACCCGGGCCAATTAAGGATGCGGGCTTTTTCGGAATGCCGCGATAGCCCAGGCCCAGGATGATGAATCCCAGGAGCGGCAGCAATGGTATTAAGGTGATCAGTACTGTCATTAATCCTTTACTTTATTCTGTCTGGATGCGGGATACAGGATGCAGGATATCATGCATCATGCATCATGCATCTTGCATCTTGCATCTTGCATCTTGCATCTTGCATCTTGCATCATGCATCTTGCATCCTGCATCTTGTCACCATTTCAACTTGTTTAAAACATCAATGTCAATCGACCCCGTGGTCTTGAAAATAAGCACAATGATCGCCAGCCCAATTGCCACTTCCGCTGCCGCGACGACCATGATAAAGAACACGAAGATCTGTCCGGCCGGGTCATTCGAATAAGCTGAAAACGCGGCCAGCAACAGATTGATCGAATTGATCATCAGTTCCACCGACATCAGAATCAACAGGGCATTCCTTTTGATCAAGACCCCAACCACACCTATGCAGAACAACAGAGAGCAGAGGATCAGGTAGTGGCTGATTGGGATGGAGGATAGTGCAGTCATTTTAATTTGAATATCGAATATTGAACAAGGAATATTGAATGTTGAATTTTAAGAATTATTTGTTTTTCGTTTTTGAGCTGTTTGAATGCTTTTTACAAAAATTGAAATTAATTCGTTGCATTCAACCATGCATATTTCCAGTAATTCAATGTTTTTAGTTAATGGTTTTGCTTTTATTATCTGCAAAGCAATAAATGTTTCCCGAAGTTCCTTTAAGGCAACTTTCATTTTATGCACGAAATCATTGATCGATTCGGCACTTTTTGCTTCACCGTAATTTAATGCCGGAGCAAGTCCGGATCTGATGATTTGTCCTGCCAGATATTTTCCTGTTTGAGTTCCCGGAAGTGTCTCACTCAAGGAAATTATCAGGACGGAAAATTTCACCAGTCTTTCCTCAAGATCATATTTTCTTTTCTCATTCAACATTCAATGTTCCTTGTTCAATATTCGATATTCTTTTCTTTCCATTCAACATTCAATGTTCAATATTCAATATTCGACATTCAAATCTGCTCTTTCTTCCCCAGCAAGACCGCTCCCACCATCGCCGTCAGAAACAGTATCGACGACACTTCGAACGGCAGCATATAGTCCTTATAAAGCACCCGCCCCAGCTGTTTCACCAGCCCGATCTGCGATTCCATCGGTTGCTGCACAATCTGCAGGTCATATCCGCGGAAAACCCCGATCAGAATCATTCCAAGCATGAACCCGGCAATGATGGCAGCTGCCTTTACCCATATATGTTTCGGTGAGCTATCCTCTTTGTTCAGATTCAGAAGCATCACGGTAAAAAGAAACAGTACCATGATGGCGCCGGCATACACTATGATATGCACGATAGCCAGGAACTGGGCGTTCAGGAGGATATAATGTCCGCCTATCGCAAAAAACGTCATCGTAAGATACAGTACGCTGTGGATTGGTTTCTTCGAAAGAAGCACCATCACCCCGCTATACAAAGCAAGTATTGAAAGAAAGTAGAATATATAATTAGTGAACATTATGCCTCTGATTCTTGTCTTTTTTAAACTCCAGTACTTCCGGCGTCTGACGTCTTGTAACATCTATCCTTTTCGCGGGATCCACGGGCTCCACAAGCACATCTTTCCCATAAATAAATTTATCTCTTTCATAGCCGGCCTTAACAATCTCTCTGGTTAAAAAGATAGCTTCCTTTGGGCAGGCTTCTTCACAAAATCCGCAGAAAATGCACCTCAGCATATTGATTTCATAGGTGGAGGCATATTTTTCCTCCCGATACAGCTTCTCCTCTCCGGGTTTACGTTCTGCGGCTATCATGGTGATGGCTTCGGCCGGACAAGCCACCGCACATAATCCGCAGGCGGTGCATCGTTCCCTGCCTTCATCATCCCGTTTCAGCACATGTTTGCCGCGGTAAATGTCGGAAAATTCCCGTTTCACTTCAGGATAACGAATAGTGATTTTCTTTTTGAACAGATGACCAAAGGTTATCCACATGCCACCCACGATGGCAGGAAGATAAATCTTCTCCCAAAAAGTCATCTTTTTATTCGAAACCACCTTGCTTCGTTTGGTCAGTGAGGTCACGGCTTCTATTGGTTTAACAAAATTACAACTCCTGTGATCAGAATATTCAGTATAGCCAGCGGTATCAAGGCTTTCCATCCCAACCGCATCAGCTGGTCATAGCGGAAACGCGGCAGGGTCCAGCGTATCCACATGAAGATAAATCCAAAAAATGTGATCTTGGCAAACAGAACCAGAAAGCTCACAAAGGCAAATGCATTGGGAGAAAGACCAAGCCTGTCGATGAAAGGAAAATGATATCCGCCTAAAAACAAAGTCGCCATCACGGCCCCGGAAATAAACATATTGATATATTCGGAAAACAGGTAAAATCCCAGTTTCATACTGCTGTATTCGGTATGGTAACCACCAACCAGTTCGGTCTCACATTCGGGCAGGTCGAAAGGCGATCGGTTGGTTTCGGCAAAAGCGCAGACCAGGAAGATCAGGAAAGCGAGCGGCTGGTACCAGATGTTCCAGTTGAGGCCCTGCTGCTGGTTTACAATATCTCTCATGCTAAGTGAACCGGTCATCATAACGATTGCGATGATTGACAGGCTCATGGCCAGTTCATAACTTATCATCTGCGACGAGGCCCTGATCGCACCAAGTAAAGCGTATTTATTGTTCGATGCCCATCCGCCGATCATAATGCCGTAAACCCCGATGGAAACGATGGCAAAGACGTATAGTATGCCTATGTTGACGTCGGCCATCTGCAGGCTGAATGTTTGACCGTTGATGACGATGTCGGGTCCCCATGGTATTACCGCGCTGATCAGACAGGCGATAAACATGGTAAGAGACGGGCCGAGTATATACAGGAATTTATCGGCTGTGTTGGGCATGAACTCTTCCTTGAAAAACAGCTTGATGCCGTCGGCCAGGGGCTGAAGAAGTCCCCACGGACCTGCGCGATCGGGCCCCAGCCGGTCCTGAAAAAAACCTGCCATCTTACGCTCGATCAGAGTGGAATACATGGCCACCACCAAGCTCATTATAAGAATAGCCGAGGCAAGTATGGTTTTATATAGCAGCATCGTTCCCATTATTCCTGTGGTTCGGTTGTTCCTTCTATGGGATGAATGATGGATCCTTTTTTCAGGTGTTCATACTGATTGCCGGAGATGACCGATTGGCGTTTTATTTTTCGCGGCCCTTCGATCACCCAGTCACTGATGTCTTTTTTTTCAAACCTGCATTCATTACAGATAAATTCTTCGAGTTCCCCAAACCTATCCTTGCGGCCCGTTACTCGGTAGATCTCGCTGCCGAACATCCATGCCGTGACCTTCCCTCCGCAGCTGCTGCATTCGCGATGAGCGTTCATGGGGTTGAGAAACCATACCCGGCTTTTAAACCTGAAAGTGCGGTCGGTAAGCGCTCCGACCGGACAAACATCGATCATGTTACCGCTGAAATCATTTTCAATCGCAGTTTGGATAAAGGTACTTATCTCCATGGTATCTCCCCGGTAAAGCATGCCATGAGCCCGCTTTTTGGTGATCTGCTCTGCTGTAAGAACACAGCGGTAGCAATGGATGCAGCGGTTCATGTGAAGTTTGATCAGTGGACCGATGTCGACCACCGGATACTCCCTCCTGGGTTCAATGGTCTCTGTCTCTTCCATTCCAAAGCCGAACGCAAGGTCCTGCAGATCACATTCCCCCGCCTGATCACAAACAGGGCAATCGAGAGGATGGTTCAAAAGCAGCAGTTCCACGATACCTTCACGGGCTTGCTGCACTTCCACCGATATCTTGTTTTCAACCACCATGCCATCCTGAACCGGAGTGCTGCAAGAAGCCACCAGCTTGGGCATAGGCCGGGGATCCTTGGCGGAGCCCTGAGCTACCTTCACCAGACAGCTGCGGCATTTGCCCCCGCTTCCCTTCAGCTTTGAGTAGTAGCACATCGCCGGAGGCACAACGCTGCCGCCGATCATACGCGCCGCCTGAAGAATAGTGGTGCCTTCTTCAACCTCTATCAATATGTTGTCGATCGTTATCCTTAGCATTGGGTCGGTTTACAGCTGTTGATTTGAATATCGAATATTGAACAAGGAATTTTGAATATCGAAGTTTTTATTGGGCATAATTTCCATAATCATTCATAGCTCAAATTCAACATTCAACATTCGTTAATCAATATTCGATATTCCTCTCTTTCCATTCAACATTCGATATTCCTTGTTCAATATTCTCTATTCATTTTATATGTTCCAAAAATTCCCCCCGAAAATGCCTGATCGCGCTGGCCACTGGCCATGCGGCTGCATCTCCGAGCGGACAAATAGTATTTCCTTCAATATTTTTCGCAACCCTTACCAGCAGATCAATATCAGACCTGCGGCCTTGTCCGTGTTCGAGGCGGTATAAAATTTTCTCCATCCAGCCCGTCCCTTCACGGCAGGGCGAACATTGTCCGCAGGACTCATGCCTGTAAAACCTCGTAAGATTCCATGTATTCCTAACAATACACGCATCTTCATCATACACTATAAACCCACCCGAACCCAGCATGCTGCCACTTTCAAATCCGCCTTCAGAAAGAGATTCATAGCTCAACAGCCGGGCTTCACTCCGGGCTGTATTTAAAGCCAGGTCGGCCGGCAAAATGGGAACTGATGATCCGCCGGGTATTACCGCTTTTAGCATCCTTCCGTTCTTTATCCCTCCGCAGTATTCATCGGAATAAATAAAATCTTCAACGGGAAGGCCCATTTCTATCTCGTAAACCCCGGGTTTGTTGATGTTCCCGCAGGCCGACATCAGTTTGGTTCCGGTGCTCTTGCCTATCCCGAGAGCTGCATAAGCCTCACCACCCATTCCGATGATTGGGGTAATGGTAGCGAGGGTTTCAACATTGTTGACCACCGTTGGACAGTCATACAATCCTTTGTATGCCGGGAATGGCGGCTTGATCCTTGGGTTGCCTCGCTTGCCTTCCAGTGATTCAAGCAGGGCTGTTTCCTCTCCGCATATATAGGCTCCTGCGCCTGGATGTACATAGATCTCAAGCGAAAAGCCGGTCCCCAGAATTCTTTCGCCCACGTAATTATTTTTTTTTGCCTGGCGGATGGCTGTTTCCAGTATGCCAACCAGGTATTTGAACTCTCCCCTGATGTAAATATAACAGGTCTTTACTCCTAGTGCATAGCTCGATAAAATAAGGCCTTCGATAAGCAGGTGGGGAAGATGCTCCATCAGGTAGCGGTCCTTGAACGTCCCCGGCTCACTCTCATCGGCATTACAAACAAGATAACGGGGCTTGTCGGACTTCCGGTCCAGGAAACTCCATTTGAGCCCGGTCGGAAAACCTGCTCCTCCCCGGCCGCGAAGTCCCGATTTGATGACTTCCTGCTGAACCTGTGCAGGGGTCATCTCACCAAGAGCTTTGTCGACCGATCTGTAGCCGCCATGCTCCCGGTAAACACCGAAGTCCCGGATACCCGGTACATTCACTTTATCTAAGAGAACTGCTCTGCCCATCCCTTTGATGATTCCTCTTCTTCAGATTTTTGCCTCAGGCTGTCGATCAGTTTCTCAACCTGCTTCACTGTCATATGATCATGAAATTCGGTATTTACCTGCATTGAGGGACCGCTTCCGCAGGCCCCGAGACATTCTACTTCCTTGAGTGTGAACATCCCGTCGGGCGTGGTTTCCCCGGTTTCTATATGGAGGTATTCCTTGATATGCTGCAACACTTCTTCACCGCCGCAAATCGAACACGGTCCCGTATGGCAGACTTCCAGCACGTATTTTCCCATTTTTTCCAGATAAAACATTGAATAAAACGTGGCTACTTCATACACTTCAACAGGTTTGATATCAAGAAGCGAAGCCACATAGTCCATAGTATCCACGCTCAGATATCCCCCCATTTCCTCCTGGGCAATATGCAGAATAGGCAGAAGCGCCGATTTCTGCCTGCCTTCAGGATATCTGCGGATGAGGGAGCGTACCTTCTCCAGCGTTGCATCGCTGAACACAACCTCCCGGTTCTCCCTCACAAACAAATGATGATTTATCTTGCTCCCTGCCTCCATTCTTAACTCAAAATTCGTTAATCAATATTCGATATTCATTTCGCTACTTCGCTACTTAAATCACGCATCAAGCTCCCCCGCAATGACATTCATACTACTCATCGTCAAAATCGCATCAGACAAAACACCCCCTTTAATCATCTCGGGATAGGCCTGGTAATATACGAATGAGGGCCTGCGGAAATGCAGCCGGTAAGCCGTACGCCCTCCATCGCTTACAAGGTAAAACCCAAGCTCCCCGTTCCCTCCTTCTACCGAATGAAAAACCTCTCCCACCGGGGCGTCGATCTCACCCATCACAATTTTAAAGTGATAAATAAGAGCCTCCATTTTACTGTATACATCCTGCTTTGCCGGCAGGTAAACCTTTGGTGCATCCACATGGTAATTTCCCTCAGGCAGATTATCGAGGGCATTCCTGATGAGTTTCAGGCTCTGCCAGATCTCTTCCTGCCTCACGCAGAAGCGGTCGTATGTATCGCCCTGTGTCCCCACGGGAATAGTAAACTCAAAATCATCATACGAACTGTAAGGCGTCATCACCCGAACATCATAATCCACCCCTGCCGCCCTGAGATTAGGGCCGGTAAATCCATAGTTAATCGCCCTTTCGGCACTGATCGGCCCGACTTTAATAGTACGATCCATGAAAATACGGTTGCGAATCAGCAGCTTTTCAAATTCATGCAGTACCCTGGGCAGATGATCAAGAAATTCTTTGATCTTTTTAAATACCGCCGGGTTGAAATCACGCTCAAACCCACCTACCCGGCCCAGGTTTGTGGTAAGCCTGGCCCCGCTGATTTCTTCATAAATCTCGTAAACTTTTTCCCTTTCCTGGAATACATAAATAAAGCCTGTGAGAGCGCCACTGTCGACACCAATCACGCTATTGCATACAAGATGATCGGTGATCCTCGCAAGCTCCATCACGATGAGCCGCATATAATCTATGCGTTTGGTGGTTTTAATGCCAAGAAGCTTTTCAACCGTGAGATGCCATCCTATGTTATTGATAGGGGAAGAACAGTAGTTCAGGCGATCGGTCAGTGGCGTTACCTGGTAAAACGGCCGGCGCTCGGCGATCTTCTCAAAAGCACGGTGAATATACCCTATCGTTTGCTCAGTCTCGAGAATGATCTCCCCGTCCATCTTCAGCACGTTCTGGAATATCCCATGCGTGGCCGGATGAGTCGGGCCGAGGTTTAGGGTCGTGTATTGTTTGTCGGTATTCACAGGTGTTAAGATCTATTTGAATGTCGAATATTGATCAACGAATATCGAATATCGAATTAAATTAATCAGTTCAACATTCAATGTTCAATATTCAATATTCGAAATTCATTTCTTCTCATTCAACATTCAATGTTCAATATTCGATGTTCGATATTCATTTTTTTCATTCAATTATTCCCTTCCAAAAAACCGATTGTCCTTATCTTCCCTCGTCGGATCTTCCAGCGGATACTCCTTACGCATGGGAAAGTAATCAAGGTATTCCACATTCAGTATTCTTTTCAAATTGGGATGACCGTTAAAAATAATCCCGTAAAAATCATACGTCTCCCGTTCCATCCAGTTTGCGGCCGAAAAAATATCACTGACCGTTCTCACATTCGGATTGTCGCCACTCACAAAAGTTTTAACCCTCAGCCTCTTGTTCTCGTAAAAGTTATGCAGGTGATAAATCACGCCAAACGCCAGTCCGCGGTCGGGATAATGGATACCCGTGAGGTCGGTCAGGAAAAGGAACCCCAGGCTGGGATTGTCTTTGAGAAACTCAATCACATCATACGAAACAGGCGATGCAACCGTAACGGTAAGAATATCCAGGCTGTCGTCAACATCCAGAATATCCTCCCCGAATTTATTCCGGAGCTTTTCAGTGATGAATGTGTTCTCCATATTATTTATCTGCGGAAAAGGTTCTCCCTTCCCCAATCATTCAACATTCAATATTCATTATTCAACATTCGATATTCAATGTTCAACATTCCTTATTCATTTTTGAGTATCCCGTACTTAATCAGCAGTTCCCTGTATTCATCCGAATACCGTCTCCTCAGTGGTTCGCTGGCCACCAGATCCTGTATTCTCATAAAGCCGTCGATAATCTGCTCAGGCCTTGGCGGACAGCCCGGTACGTAAACATCAACGGGAACAATCCGGTCGATACCCTGTAAAACGCTGTATGTATCGAAAATCCCACCGCTGGAAGCACATGCTCCCACCGCGATGACCCAGCGGGGTTCTGCCATCTGCTCATACACCTGCTGAACCACGGGTCCCATCTTCTTTGCAATCGTCCCCATGACCATCAGCAAATCGGCCTGACGCGGACTGAAACTGAGTCTCTCGGCTCCGAAACGCCCCAGATCGTAATGTGCTCCCATGGTCGCCATAAATTCGATGCCGCAACAGGAAGTGGCAAATGGCAATGGCCATATCGAGTTGCTTCTTGCCAAACCAATCACCTTGTCGAAAGTAGTTGCAAATACTCCCGGCGCCGAATATCCGTCAGGCGGATCTGCTTTTGTGTATATAGGTTTTATCGCTCCCACTTTTATTTCACCATTTCACCATCTCGCTACTTAATATCGTACATCGTACATCGTACATCGTACATCGTACATCGTACATCGTACATCGTAAGTCGTACATCGTACATCGTAAGTCGTACATCGTACATCGTACATCGTACATCGTAAGTCGTACATCGTACATCGTACATCGTACATCCTACCTCCCATCATTCCTCCCAATTCAACGCCCCTTTTTTATAGATATAGTAAAACCCAAACAGCAAAAAGAACAGGAACAGCAACATCTCCCAAAACCCATCCCATCCGAATTCCTTGAAGTTGATAGCCCATGGATAAAAGAAAATGATCTCCACATCAAACAGCACAAACAGTATCGCTATAAGAAAATATTTTACCGAAAACGGAAATCTTGCATTTCCTTTTACTTCTATCCCGCACTCAAAATTTTCATCCTTCCTCAATGTTCGTATCCTTTTGCGCTTGCCGCCAATATAATGAGTCAGCGCCATGGTCACCACAACAAACCCAAGGGCCACAGCCGATTGAACAATAATCGGAAGGTAATCTGACGGGATGAAGGTTCTCTCCATTGTTTATTTAGAATGATTCTTTACAAAGATACGGCTTTCCGGAATTATTGCTGCAAATTAAATGATTTTCTGCGGATAATACGTCCATCAGAATAACGAAAAGAAACTGCCTAGTTTATACAGCCAGATCAGCAGTATAAGACCAAGAAAAGGAAACAGCATCCAGCGCTTTTTCAGTTGCCGCTCTGTTGCAAGAAAAAACCTGTAACAACTCTCCCGCCCCAGGGCCAAATCGGCCAGGATCCAGAATGGCACAATTGCCACCAGGAGAATTCCAACGAAACCCAATGGGTTTTCGCTCAGGGCTTTCCGGAAATTACCGTGAAGTATGGAAACAACAGAGTGAATGGTTCCGCACGAAGGACAAGGCAGTCCGGTTACCCGTTTAAAAATACAGGTATTAAAAGCCTCTTCCTGCCTTTCCAGTTTTTTGTAACTGTAAACAATCCAGACCTGCCCCGCCAGTCCAAAAAAAAGAGCCAGGAAGTATAACTGCCTGCGGGTCATTTATGAGACGATCTGTCTCAGTTTTTCAAAATTATCTTCCCTGGTGCGGCCCATGATAAGGAACCAGTCAATAACTGTCCATATCCCAAGCCCTCCGCAGGTCAGAAGTTTAACAACCCCTAATCCCATGTCACCAAGAATAAACCTGTCGACCCCGAAATGGCCGCCAAGTATCGAAATAATAAGCATGAGAATGGGTTCCCTGTAGGTTATTGACTGAATCATCATCCATTTTGAATCGTCGGTCTGCAGAAGTTTTTCCCTGATCGCGGGAAGCAGGTGGGGTTCAAAAAACTTCGCATGAGTCATGATAAACAAGTCGGCTTTCTGTGCATCCATATCTTTTGGTTTTTGTAATTATTACTACTTTTTTTAGCCTGGATTTTCGGTATATCCCAAAATTACCCGGAATGTAAATATACAAATTTCATACTTTTACAAAAAAAAATTTATGAATGCAGTGCCCCTGGTTCTTGGAGCCCTTGCTTTTTTCGCTCTTGCTTACCGTTTTTATTTCAGTTTTATAACTGCGAAAGTATTAACACTCGACGACAGCCGTGCCACGCCTGCCACCTTGTTTTACGACAAACAGAATTATGTGCCGATGAACAAATGGGTGCTGTTCGGGCATCATTTTGCGGCTATTGCAGGCGCCGGCCCACTGGTTGGCCCCGTCCTGGCCTGTCAGTTCGGTTATTTCCCCGGTTTCTTATGGATGGTTCTGGGAGCCGTGCTGGCCGGGGCCGTGCACGACCTGGTGATCCTTTCGGCCTCGGTAAGGCATGAAGGCAAATCTCTCGCTCTCATCGCCCGCGAAGAGATAGGCAAAGCCTCGAGTGGCATCACTGCATCCTTTGCCACGTTTGTGATCATTATCATCTCGCTTGCCGGACTGGGACTGGTTGTTGTTAATGCCCTCACGCATTCGGCCTGGGGAACATTCACTATCGCTTCTACAATTCCAATTGCTATCCTGATGGGTCTCTGGATGTTTGTATGGCGGAAACACAAGACTGCCGAAGCCACTGTGATTGGTGTGATCCTGCTCACTCTTGCCGTAATCTTCGGGAAATACGTTCCCGGCTCACCGATTGCTTCATTCTTTGATTTCGATGCCAAAACCTTAACGCTGCTGCTTGTCGGCTATGGCTTCTTTGCTTCGGTGCTGCCGGTCTGGCTGCTGCTCTCACCCCGCGACTACCTCAGCTCCATCATGAAACTGGGAGTCGTGGCCATGCTGGTAGTTGGGATCCTTATCGTAGCGCCAAATCTAAAAATGCCTGCATTCACACCTTTTGTTTACGGGGGCGGACCGGTAATCCCCGGGACCCTGTTTCCGTACCTGTTTATTACCATTGCCTGCGGGGCTATCTCGGGATTCCATGCCCTGATCAGCTCCGGAACCACACCCAAGATGATCATGACCGAAGCGCATATAAAGCCTATTGCCGTGGGGGCCATGCTTTCCGAAGGACTGGTCAGCATCATGGCGCTCATTGCAGCGGCCAGCCTTCTGCCACTGGATTATTTCATGATCAACGTCCCGCCTGAAAAACTGGCCCATTACCTGCCTATGCTCAAATCCCTCGGATTCACCGCCTCCGACCTACCTGCCCTTCAGGCTGAAGTGGGGGAAAACATTACAGGCCGTACCGGCGGTGCGGTCTCGCTGGCCGTGGGCATGGCCCAGATATTTTCTTCCATCCCCGGATTAAAATCACTGATGAGCTACTGGTACCACTTCGCCATCATGTTCGAAGCCCTGTTCATCCTCACTACCATCGATGCGGGCACCAGAGTGGCAAGGTTTATCCTCCAGGAGATGCTCGGAAAAATCTATCGGCCTCTGGGTCGAACCGAATGGTTGCCTGCCAACCTCTTTGCCAGCGGCCTGGTCGTTTTTTTCTGGGGATATTTTATCTATACCGGGAGTATATCGACCATCTGGCCTATGTTCGGCACAGCCAACCAGCTTCTCGCGACCATTGCCCTTACGGTAGGCACCTCTTATCTGATCAACAACGGAAAAGTCCGCTATTCCTGGGTTACGATCATGCCCCTTACCTTTGTCGGCATCACCACCCTCACCGCCGCAATAATGAATATCATCGGGATCTATGTTCCACAGCTTGGTGCAGAAAAAACTTTCGTCCAGGGATTGATCAACCTTAGCCTTACCGCCATGATCATCGTATCGGTAATGATAATCCTCCGTGATGCTGTCCCGGGCTGGCAAAAGGCTATAAAACAACACCGGGCCGGAGTGATAGCCTGAACCTCTGATTTATTGTATTCCGGCTTCGACCAGCTTCATGTCAAGTTCTGCCGGAGTGCCATGATGGTAATACCTGTATCGCACGATACCGATTCCAGGCACTAAATCCATGATGGTCTCGTCGGCAACGGTCTTATAAGTGAGCATATAACAGTCGAAAGGACCCAAAATTTTCAACCCTTTGATCGATGTGGGTTCGAAAGCTCTTTTTTCTGTGACTTTCCAGAAATAATTTCCATCATCCCTTGTAAGCTGATCGGTCTCACCGAAGATCTGGCCTGTATCATATAATGCTTCCATGAAAAGTTCCGCCTCGCTGACCAGTCCCGAATGAATGCTCTCTTTTTCTGACAGCCTTCTGGTGATGCTGTCGATCCTGCAACCGGAAACTTTATAATACCGTTCATTGCCCATGGCCAGCAATCCCCATACTGAAGATTCCCAGTCCTCACCATCCATCACATCGGTGGGAAATCCCTGCATTAATGCATACGTAAGGTTTCCCGCTTTCCGGATATCGCGAATGACCATGCCACAAGCAGCCGGTTTCCCATTATAGCTCCCCTGGTACTTCCAGTAATTGCCTCGTTTCATTGAAAAGAAAGCCTTGTTGTGAATGGAATGGTCTTTGCAGTCTGTCAGAGATATTAACATCACTCCCGCAAACAGGTTTATATAAAACAAGATCTTCCTCATGTCTCAATTTTTTGACAAAATAATGATTATTTACTTAATGAACGCGATGATCAGCATAATATCGCTTTCAGAAATATTTTTCACAGTATAGCTCCCTGCTGCTGCAGGTATGGCGAAGGTCTCGGCATAGCTGAACCGTTTGCTCAGACCACCTGCAGTTTCCAGTAGTAAACTCTCCCCCTCAACCAGGCTCAGCACATGACATTTATTGTTCGTGCTGATCTGAACTGAAGATGATATATGATACCTCCATACATCATAATAATGCAGAGAATGGGTCGGCAGATGGAATTTTTTCCAGCCTGGCCCTTCCTCAAGAAGCTGCGGCCTGGAAATGAATTCACGTCTGATTATCTCTCCTTTTCTTGTAAAATCAAGGTTTTCAAAAGCTCTTGAAATGTTCAGGTCACGGGGGTTCCCGTCAAGGTCCATCCTCAGCCAGTCATACATCTTGAATGTAAAAATGTATGGTGTAGTGCTGATCTCAAGTACCAGGTTGTTTGTGCCCGATCCATGAACAGTTCCTTCGGGAATAAGAAACAGATCATGTTTTGATGCATGATGCTGCTGCACAAATAAAGGGATGTCGACCGGGGTATTATCCTTCGCGCTTTTTTCCAGATTTTTTTTAAAAAGTACAGGGTTTATATTATCTGTGAAACCAAGGTTTACCATGGCATTATCCCTGGTGTCAAGAATATAATATGCCTCCTGCTGGGTGAATTTTTCGCCGAATTTATTTTGTATATATTCTTCCTGCGGATGGCATTGTACGGATAGATTTCCGCCGTCGAAAGTATCAAGAAAATCAAAACGGATGGGGAACTCCTTGCCGAAACGGGAGTGGCAGTCTCCAAGCACCGCTTCTGCTTCCCTGAACATCAGCCAGTCGAAGCTGACTTCCAGGTAAGTTCCGCTGCTTTCCAAAGTTAGTCCGTTTTCCGGGACGATCATTTCGAACGACCAGGCATAATTGGGAACATCTTTCCTGAGGCCTGGAATATGGTCCCTGATCCAGGTTCCGCCCCAGACCCCGGGCTCAAACCAGGGTTTCACACGGAAAACATTCCGGCTCATACGGCTCAGGGCAATCCGCAGGTCATCCCCTTCCATCCAGGTCAGGCTTTCCTCACTCTGACCATCGGCAACGATATCTGTTTTCCCGGCCAGTTCATCTTTGTGCATGTTCAGCAGGATCCAGTCGACAAAATAAAACCTTTTGTACATGGCCTTCGGATGAGCAAATGTATTAGCTCCAAGGTTTGTGATAAGGCCTTTTCTGGCCCGGTATTGCATCTCGTTCTTCGGCAGATCGATATAAATCAGGCATCCGCTCCAACCAGCGAGCGAGGCGCCCACGCCATAAATAATGTTTAGAGCAGCTCCGGGATCGGGTTGAAGGTTTTCCAGTTTCGCAGGGTCGAAAAGGTCGTGCAAAACAAGGGTACACCGGGTCCCGAAAAGCGGATCATCCCCCCCGAGAAATGGTTCAATCTGATGTCCAATCTCTGCGGATGGCCACATGGCAGTCCCGACATCCTGCCAGAAGGTCTTGATACCGGACGTTTTAAGGCATACGGTAAGCTCGCGTCTGATGGCCTCGAAGAACACCCCCTGATATCCTTCAATTATCACTATCTTCTCATGGCTGATACGCTTTGAAAGGCTTTCAAACCCATGGTGGATCTTGTCATCACCCAGTGAAAAAGAAGGATAGATATCGTACATTACTTGTCTGAAATGAACGGCAGCCTTGAATAAAACGAATCATCACAAAGTCTTGCAGCTCCGGTTATACCACCGAGCTCTCCCATCCCGGAAAGAAAGACAGGGATGTTGCAGTCATGTTTTTCCAGGGCAAGCCTGAAGGGTTTTTCAAACAGCGAATATGAATTTGAAATATTTCCGCCAATGACAAGGCATTCGGCCCTGAACTTCAAAAGCCAGGGGGCTAAAAAATTTCCCATATTCGAACCGAACTCATCAAATATCGGGGATCCGGAATCCAGCTCAACAAGCTCTTTAACCCCCGAAATATCCAAACCCGTAATGGCCTTATACCTGCCTGAAAACCACCTGGTCGAAAAATGATCATCGGCAATACTGCCGCCGAATGGCAGGTGGTATACGCAACCAAACTCAGGAACATCAGGGCCTGACTCCACGGGGATGCCATCCGCAATAAAAGCAGAACCGAATCCGGTGCCAAGGGTTATGGACATGCTCCTTTGAAAACTTGCTGCTTTGCCCGTCCATGCTTCCCCAATGGCAAAACAACTGGCATCGTTCAAAAATCTTACAGGCACCGATGCATCCAGTCCAAGCCTGTCTTGCAGCTCTTTTTTTACATTGACCCCGTAAAGACTATCATATTTCTGCACCCCTTTGAACCAGGCAATGCCTCCCGGATAATCGAAGGGCCCCGGCATGGCAAAACCCAGACCACCGAGGTTTTCTTTTCCAATGAGCCGGATGAGCTCATTCAATGCCCCCGCCCAGCAGGAGAGAATTACATCGGAAGAAGCCTGGCTGTCGACTTCCATCCTGGTTTTCAACTCATCCGAAATTCTATTTCCGCCTGGATCCACTCCCATGCAGCTTATATGGCTTCCGCCTATATCGGCTCCCACCAGAATTTTTTTCATACGCGCCTGATTGAAAAGTATAGCATTATTTTAATGCCTAAAATTAGGAAGTATATGCATACCTTTAGTCCATTAAATATTCAACCCATGGAAAATACAAACACTCTGCGTCCCCTTGGCCGGTCTGACCTTAAAGTCAGCCCCATCGGACTTGGATGCTGGCAGTTCAGCAAACAAAACAACCTGGCCGGAAAATTCTGGCCTACTCTGGAAGATGATCTTATTACTAAAGTGGTTGCTCTTTCACTCGAAGGAGGCATTAACTGGTTCGATACGGCCGAGATATACGGCAACGGGGCGTCGGAGAAGGCTCTTTCCAAAGCCTTGCAGGCTTCGGGCAGGAAACCGGGAGAAGTCCTCATTGCAACAAAATGGTGGCCTATGTTCCGCTTCGCTTCAAACATTGCCAAGACTATTGATGAGCGTATCTCGGCCCTGGCACCCTATCCCATCGACCTTTACCAGGTACATCAGCCCTGGGGGTTCTCGAACGAGAAAAGCGAAATGAATGCAATGGCACAACTCGTCAACAGTAAAAAAATAAAATATATCGGGGTCAGCAATTTTTCGGCTCAAAAGATGAAAAGCTCGTCGGAAACACTTGATAAAAAAGGAATTCCCCTTGCCTCCAACCAGGTCCAGTACAGTTTGCTGAACCGCAAGATAGAATCGAACGGGACCCTGGCCATGGCCAAACAACTGGGAGTTACTATCATTGCTTTTTCCCCCCTGGCCCAGGGAATGCTCACAGGTAAGTTTCACGATAATCCCGAACTCCTGAAGAACATAGGCCTAAGAAAGCACACAGCCTTGTTCAAGCCGGCTGGTATCGAGAAAAGCCGTCCGCTCATCATGCTTGTAAAAGAGCTGGCCGCGAAATATCATGTAAGCACATCACAGATTGCTTTGAACTGGCTGATAAACTATAACGGCGATACGGTGGTTGCTATTCCCGGCGCAACAAAAGAATCTCATGTAATGGAAAACACGGGTGCGATGACGTTCAGGCTTTCCGATGAAGATATGCTGAAACTGGATAAGGAAAGTGCAAGGTTCAAATAAATCAGGAGGCCCGAACCAAGCCTGTCTTATAAGGCTTTCAACGCCTCTTCCACCTTCGGTAACATACTCTCAGTAAAGTCGAGATGAGTCACGAAGCGCACTGACTGCGGTCCGAGGGACAAGGCATGGATATCCTTTTCTTTTAGCTTAGCCAGGAATTCCTTTTCGGTGTATTTTTTCCCAAGGGTAAATATGAGGATGTTCGTTTCACAGGGCATCACATGATCAACATACGGCAAACTTTCAAGCACTTTGCCGATATGTCTCGCTTTCTCATGGTCTTGCTTCAGGCGGACGATATTGTGATCGAGGGCATAGATCCCGGCTGCGGCAAGATATCCCACCTGCCGCATAGCCCCGCCAAATGCCTTCCTCACCCGCCTGGCCCGCCTGATAAACGCCTTGTCGCCAGTAATAAGCGACCCTATGGGAGCTCCCAACCCTTTCGAAAGGCAGATGGAAACGGAATCGAAGAGGGAGGCGTATTTCTGCGGACTTTCTCCTGTTTCGGCCAGGGCATTGAACAGCCTGGCGCCGTCGAGATGGTACTTAAGGTTGTTTGCCCTGCATACTTTCGCAATCTCATCCAATGTCTCATACGTGTAAACCGAGCCCCCGCCTTTGTTCATTGTATTCTCAACTTCGACCAGAGTGGTGACCGGACGGTGTACATCGGTATCGGGATTGATATGAGCCTTCACGTCATCCGCAGTGATTTGTCCGCGATCCCCTTCAAGCAGGCAGACCGAGACTCCCGAATTGCTCATCATGGCCCCGCCTTCGTAATAATATACATGGGAGTGTTTGTGAAGGATCACCTCATCGCCCGGCCGGGTATGCACATTCACTGCAATCTGGTTTGTCATGGTTCCCGACGGACAAAACAAGGCATCTTCCTTTCCCAGCAAGGCAGCCGCTTTTTCCTCAAGCATGATCACCGTAGGGTCATCATGAAAAACATCATCGCCCACCCGGGCCGAGAGCATGGCCTCGAGCATCTCTTTCGAGGGGCGTGTAACAGTATCGCTTCTTAAATCAATCATACTCAAAAGTACTAATTTTCTGTTAAGCGGAACTCCGGGACAGAAAAAAAGGCGGACCCTTTGGATCCGCCCTGGAGATATGAAGAGCAACATTGCAGCAAAAAAGATCAGTCATTAAAATCGGCTTCGGCAGGACTTACAGGTGCCAGATCTGCTATCGTGGTGGAAGTTTCGGGAGTTTCGTTGAAATCGGCTTCAGCAGGAACAACCGGAGCAAGCTCGAAAAAATCGGCTGCAATCAACTCGGCATCACTGAAATCAGAGATGAAAGGGGCAATAGGTGCGAGAGATGTGATCATGGTAGTTAATGTAAGAGTGGCAGAGGAAGGACTGTTGAACCCTTCTGCTGATACGGTACTGATCTGGATGAAAAACATACTGACGATTAAAATCAGGCTTTTCAGAATATTGCGGGTTATGTTGTTTGTTGCTTTCATGGCTTTTGGTTTTTGCTTTGTTGATGTGACAAAGGTATGTCGCCATGAAGGCCCCGGAAAGCTATTTTCGTCCTGCAACAGTTGCTGACCGTTAAACCACAGGTTAATCCCGACGAAAAAACCAGTGAAATTTTCGTCGATTTCGTCGGGGAAAATGAAAAAGGCAAGCAAACATAAGCCCACTTGCCTTATAATCTGATAATTATGTAATTCTATTCCTTGTCAAACCCGAATCTCCAGACCAGGGCAGCAAGAATGGCACCCAGGATGGGAGCCACAAAAAAGAGCCAGAGCTGAGAAAGTGCCTTTCCGCCTGCAAACAGAGCGGGTCCAAGACTGCGTGCCGGGTTTACAGAAGTCCCGGTCACAGGGATAGCCACCAGATGAATAAGCATCAGGGTAACGCCTATTGCCAGTCCGGCCATGGCCCCGTTTCCATATTTAGATGTGGTTGCAAGGATCACGAATATGAAAAGGAAGGTCATAACCGACTCAATGATAAAGGAGCTGACAACGGTATAACCTCCGAGATATCCTTCACCCCATCCGTTTGCGCCAAGTCCCCATTCTTTGAGTTGAAAATCGGGTTTTGCGCTTATAATGAGATACAGAATGAAAGTCCCCAGGATGGCACCGATGAATTGGGCAATAATGTACCCGATCGCATCTTTCGCAGGCATCTTTCCTGCCATAAGAACCCCGATGGTAACAGCCGGGTTGATGTGGCAACCCGAGATCCCTCCGATAGCATAGGCCATTGCGACCACTGCAAACCCGAAGGCAACAGCAATACCCAGAATACCGATCCCGTTGGGGCCGGTCTGTGACATCCCTGAAATAACTGCAGCCCCGCATCCGAACAGGACCAGGCTGAAGGTTCCGATCAATTCTGCAATGTACTTTTTCATAGTTCTTTAGATTTTGGTTAGTACTAATTCTCTGTTTATAAGCAAAATTACTTTATTTCTTTTTTATGGCAGGATTTTCTTCTACCAGCCTTATCGTCCAGAAATCGTCGGAGAGATTTTCGTTCAACAGGTAATTGTAGGGCATCGTAAAATAGCCCTTTAATCCCCATTGCTCACTCCAGCTGTTGCGAACGATAAAGCGGCGGGTAGTGTCATCATACCCGACAGCCAGCACGGCATGGCCTCCGATTACATGTTCGCCGGGACCGGGCATTTCCATTACCCCGGTCTGGGACACAATTGGACTTTCAAAGCTTTCATACACCGTAAAGCCGAACACCATGGGAAAACCGTCAGCAAGGCAAGCCCTGATCTGATCGAGGTTACGGGGAATGCGGTGATACGACAGCACCTGGTGGTCAAGCGCTTTTGTAAAACAGGCCGCTGCAGGTTTTAACGCGAATTTCGAAACAAGATAAGGCCAGTCCTTTTCGGGGCAGGCTCCTTCCTTATTCACCGTCTTCATTCCGTCGCGTATCATGGCCCCGCTATCGTTGCTGACTGAATGCTCAATCACCCTTTCGTTGTAATAAATAAACAAACGGGAAGGCGTGAAAGCTGCAGCTTTTTGTTTGATCAGCCCATATTCGAATGCCGCACCTATTGCGTTGGCCGTGCAGCTTCCAAGTTCACCCTGGTCGTACACTGTCGGGCAGCCGGGCCTGAGGTCGGTCTTTTCAGGTATTCTGGTTAATACTGCAGGGGGCGCCGCATAGCGGTAGTCCCTCTGATCGGGCAGATCGGGCTGCCATCCGAAACGTGAAATGGTATAACTCATATAGGTTGAATTTATGTTTATTTCTGTATGCGGACTGCTTAAGTGAGAACCTCATCCGCAGTCAAATAAAACAAGACAACTTAACGGGCCTGAGTTTGCGTGAGAATCTAGTAAAAATCAGAGCGAATACAAGTAAAACAGCCCCGCAAATAAAGGCATTCCTTACTCCGGCAATATTCTGGATCAGGCCCGGATGAGCGTTGTCACCGCCGGTAGTAAGGGAAAAAATCATCTGAAAGACCGAAACACCAATCACTGCCGCCACCGAAGTAAAGGTGTTGGACGTTGCTGAAACGATGCCTTGTTTCCCTTCGGTAGCCATGTCCATGATCATCTTGTTGTTCGGCGAAAGGAAGAGACCCAGGAAAATGCCCGAGAAGAAAAGGAATATAACCGGCCCCCACATCTGTACCATTCCCAGAACGGATGAAAAGAATACATAGTCGAGTACTCCGACAATCAGTGCGATGCTGCAGATCCTTACAGGTTTTATTTTGTCAGACATTTTCCCGGCAAACGGAGCCAGTACCATTACCACCAGGGACGATATAAGAAGCAGCATCCCCACTACATTTGAAGTAAGACCGAGGTCCTTTTCCAGGTAAAAAGGCATCATATAGGCGTAGCCGAAATTCGCACTGCTGGCCAAAAGGCTGGCTATGAGGGCGAATGTCAGGGGCTTTATTCTAAAAAGGCTGAGATCCAGGATCGGATGTAAGGCTTTTTTCTCCCTGATAATAAAAAAATAAAACAAAAGGGCGGTAAAGACGAGTGCCGCATATGGCATTATCACATCAAATCCCCCGTTGTCGAGGGAATTGAATGCAAGGATCAGGGAGGTAAAGGCGAACAAGGCCAGCAAGGCCCCTGTGAAGTCGAATCCTTTGAACGAAAATTTTTCCTTTTTCTCCGAAGGAATGTATTTTGCCGATAGCCAGATGGCGAAAATACCAATAGGGACGTTAATCAGAAAGATCCAGTGCCAGCTGGCATAATAGGTTATTAATCCTCCAAGAGGAGCGCCCAGGCTTACCCCGATCGATGAAATAGTGGTAAGGATACCATAGGCTGAGCCAATCTTGTCGTGAGGCATGAATTGGCCGATAATTGCCAGACAGTTGGCTACCAGCATGGACCCGCCCAGGCCCTGAATAAAGCGTGAAATGATAAGAAGGACAATATTGGTCGACATCCCGCAAAGCAGGGATCCAATAGTAAACAGGATAAAGCCTGAGATAAAGATCTTCTTCAGCCCAAGGCGGTCGCCCAGCATGCCGAAAAGCAGGAGGGTTGCGGTACTGGCGACCAGGTAGGCGAGCAGTACCATTGAGACAATATCGCGGGAGCATCCGAAATTCTGTGCGATCGTGGGCAGTGAGATGTTCACGATAAATGCATCCAGCTTTACCATCAGCATGGCAAGGGATGCGCTGACAAGGATCAGTGTGGGTGATTGTTTTGAGGTAGTTCCGGTCATTCGCTCTTCTTCATCGGTTTAAACTTCAGTTTCGAGATTCAGGTTCTTCGCCTTCTCCTGATCGAATTCGCCCTCCCATCGGGCGATCACCACGGTGGCCAGACAATTGCCGATCACGTTGGTAGCCGTCCTTGCCATATCCATCAGCTCATCAATACCAAGGATAATGAAAATAGGCCAGGTGGGTAATCCGAAACTCGCAGCTGTTCCGAGCAGGATAACCAGTGATGCACGTGGAACTCCTGCCACGCCTTTGCTGGTAAGCATAAGGGTCAGCATCATTATTATCTGTGTCTCAAACGAAAGATGAATACCGGCCATGTTGGCAACAAAGATCGATGCCATGGCAAGATATAAGGTAGTGCCATCAAGATTAAAGCTGTAACCGGTCGGGATCACAAAGGCAACGATCTGACGCGGAACCCCGAATTTCTCCATGTTTTCCATAGCCCTCGGAAGGGCCGACTCGCTGCTGGTAGTAGCAAAAGCTATCGTTGCTGGTTCCGAGATAGCCCTAATAAAGTTCCTCAGAGGAATTTTAAGAAACAGTAAGATCGGCAAAAGCACGAGCAGCATAAACGCTATAAGTGAAACATATAAGGTCGCCAGCAGCTCAAACAGGTTTAGCAGCACCTGCAGCCCCATATGCCCCACGCTGTATGCGATGGCTGAAAAGACGGCAAAAGGGGCAAACAACATGATCATGTTGGTGAATTTGAACATGACGGCCGTTAGAGACTCGGTGAACCTAAGCATGGGAGCACGGTACTGTTCTTTGACCATGGCCACGGCAATGCCAAATAAAATGCTGAAGACGACGATCTGCAATACCTGTCCTTCGGCAATCGACTTGGCTATATTTTCGGGGAATACGTGCAGAACAATGTCACGCCAGCCCTGGGCCTGAACTTCGGGCAGTGCCCCCCTCGTCATGGCCTCTGGCACAATAACTCCATGCCCTGCGCCGCTTATATTAATTGCAGCAAGGCCGATGAACAGTGCAATGGTTGATACGATCTCAAAGTATAGCAGCGACTTCCAGCCCATGCGGCCGACCTGCTTCAGGTCGGCATGGCCTGCTATACCTGTAACCAGGGTTCCGAACAGCAGGGGGGCAATAATCGTCTTTACCAGATGAATGAAAATCTGGCTCACGATATTCATCTCTTTGGCAACCGCCGGCAAATCGTACCCGAATTCTATCCCTGCGAGCATCGAAAAAAAGATCCAGGTAGTCAGGCTTTTTTTCTTCACGGCATACACCATGAAAATCAAGATAGGCAGCCAGCGAAGGGGTATAAGCAGAAGCACTGGCAGATTAAGTGCAGCGTAATGATCGGCGAGAAGGATAATGATGACTGCCGTGAAACTGACCAGAAATCCGGTAAGCAAGCGTTTTTGTGTATACATGGGAGGCATGTTCGGAAATCAAATGTAATAAATAATTTAACTTTGCATCAAAACCAGAGCTTATGTTTGCATTTAAATCAGCCAGCCCGGCCTCTCCAATCATTATTACCTGACTTATGGATCTCCTGCTCACAGGTGTTTTCCTGTTTTTTGTTTTCCTCATCGGGCTGCTCCCTTTTCCTTTGCTGTATCTTTTATCAGATTTTGGACAATTCTTTTTGCACAGGATCATGGGTTACCGCAAAAAGGTCATCCTTTCAAACCTTAAAGCCTGCTTCCCCGGGCTGGAAGAACACGAGCTGGATGTAATCGTGGGCCAGGTATATAAAAACCTTGCTGATGTAATTGCGGAAGGCATCAAGGGGTTCAGCATGCTTAAGGGAACTGTTAAAAAGAGACATTTCATCATCAATCCGGAGGTCATAGAACCATTCCTTGAGCAGGGCAAAAGCGTCATTGCGCTGCCTGCCCATTTCAATAACTGGGAGTGGGGAAGCATGTCGCCCGGCTTGTTCACGAAACACCCCATCATTGCCTTCTACAAGCCTCTCAGCAATACATACATCAACCGGTTCATGAAATGGAGCCGGGCTAAATTCAGGACTACCCTGGCCTCCATATACGAAACTTCGCTGGTATTTGAACACCATGCCAACACGCCTTCGGTCTATATCATGGCCTCTGACCAAAGCCCCTCAAATGCTTCAAAATCCTATTGGATCAAATTTCTGGGCAGGGAGACCGCTTTTCTTCATGGCCCTGAGAAATATGCCCGAATGTACAATTATCCCGTGATGTACGTGGATGTTCAAAGAGTGAAGCGCGGGTATTACACTCTAGAAGCTGTACTTCTTACCGATGACCCGGCCTCCTTGCCCGAAGGCGAGCTCACGCTAATGTACGCTGAAAAACTCGGGGAATCAATTCGTAAAAATCCGGGAAGCTGGCTATGGTCTCACAAACGATGGAAATTAACGCGATAAGTACATCGCGTCGATCAACTCCCGGTATTTCTCATAGATCACCTTGCGCCGTATTTTCAGGGTGCTGGTAAGCACCTCGTTTTCTATACTGAAAGCCTCAGGCAATAAAGTGAATTTGACTGCTTTTTCATGCGGCATCAGTTCTTCCTGTATCTGTTCCAGCCTGTTCCTGAAAAACTCCTGAACCGAAGGGTGAACGATCAAAGATTTGTCGTCGGGAAACGCCTTACTGATAGCTCCAAACTGTGATTTTAGGGCGACAAACGATGGAACAATGAGTGCGCAGATAAACTTGCGGTTGTCGCCCAGTACTACAACCTGCTCAATGAATGGATCCTTTCCAAGCAATAATTCCACCTTCTGGGGTGATACAAACTTTCCTCCCGAGGTTTTAAAGATATCATTTATGCGGTCAAGCATGATCAGGTTGCCGGCTTCACTGAAGGTTCCCTGGTCGCCGCTGTGGTAGCAGCCATCCTTCAAAACCTTTGCTGTCTCTTCCGGTTTGTTATAATAGCCTTTGAAAACAGTGGCCCCCTGTACGAGTATTTCGTCCTGTTCGCTGATTCTGACAGTGGTTCCTGGCATCACCGTGCCGCTGGCCTCAAATTCGTATACATCATCCCTGAAACACGAAACCGTTGCGGTTGTTTCGGTTGCTCCGTAACCATAGTTCACGAACAATCCGGCTGCATGGAAAAACTTCAGAAGTTCGGGATTGATGGCAGCGCCTGCACAAGGCATATACCGGATGTTCCCCCCAAATATGGAACGCAGCTTCTTCAGCACAAGCAAATCAGCGATACCCCGGCGGACCCTGACTCCCAGGGGAGGCTGTTCATTATTCTTCAGGTAGGCCGAATATTCCATGCCGGTAAGTACGGCCCATTCGAATATTTTTCTCTTCCCAGGCGCCCACCGGGCCTCTTCGATCCGTATCCCTTCATGGGTCTTTTCAAAAAACCTGGGGACTGTGCACATCAGGCTGGGCCTGACTTTCGGAAGCTCTTCAATTACAGTCTTCGGATTTTCAAGGTATACATTTACCGCCCCCCGATGAAGCATGTAAAAAGTCCAGGAACGCTCAAAGATATGGCTCAGAGGTAAAAAACAAAGTGAAACATCCTCTTCGGTGACTTTCAATCGTTCGTCATGATTCTTAAAACAACTCATGAAATTATCCTGGCCTAACATAACACCCTTTGGCTCACCAGTCGTTCCTGAAGTATAGATGATCGTGGCCAGGTCATCCGGCTCCGCCGATTCCAGGATCTTTGAGAGCTGGTTGTCAAACGACCCGCTTGCACCCAACTTAAGAAAATCATTCCAGCTAATGCATCGGGCATCCTCATCCGCAGTAAGGTCTTCATAAAAACATACCACTTTCTTCAGACTGTCGGAGTTGTCGAATAACCAGACAGCCTTTTCGAGCTGCTCCCTGTTCCCCACAAACATCAGCTCCATCCGGGTCTCATCAACAATATATTTCAGCTGCTGCTTTGAAGCCGTGGAGAAAAACGGGACGACAACACCCCTTATGGCAAGAATGCCGAGATCGGCAAGAGTCCACTGTGGTTTATTATCACTGAAAATACCAATGTTTGATTTCGGCCCAAAACCCAGTGAGAGCAAGGATTTCGCAACCCTATCGGTGGTGTTGTTCAACTCCTGCCAGGTATAGCTTTTGTAATCTTTTGCGCCAGTTTCCTTAAACCGAAATACTTCACGTGTGCCATAACGTGAAGCACGGTTACGCATCATCTCAACAAGGTGTTTTTCCATCTTTTTGTTATGTTCTGATCTGCAAAGCTGCGACTTTTGATCGGAAATAACAAATGACATCTGCTGCTGGATCAGAACTCGTCGGGCAGAGCTTTCAGTTGTTCATAGGTGAAAACAGGGCCGTCTTTACAGATATATGTGCTTCCTATGTTGCAGCGGCCGCATTTCCCAAGGCCGCACTGCATCTTCATTTCAAGGGTAGTGATCACGTCTTTTGGAGCAAACCCAAGGCGGTCGAGCGACTGAAGCGTGTATTTGATCATGATCGGGGGGCCGCAGGTGATCACCTTGGTGTTGGCGATCTCGGGTTTCACCACTTCTTCAAGGATCTTCGGAACCACACCAACATTTTCCTTCCACGTATCTTCGGGTTTGTCGATCGTAAGAACAACCTTCACACTGGTGTTTTTTTTCCACTCCTCAATTTCTTCTTTATAACATAAATCGGCGGATGTGCGGGCCCCGTATAAAATCGTGAAGTCTTTGTAATCAGCCCGGTTGTCGATAGCGTATTGTATCAGTGAACGCAAAGGCGCAAGTCCGATTCCTCCACCTACAAACAGAAGGTTCTTTCCTTTGATCTCATCCAGCGGGAACCAGTTGCCATAGGGGCCGCGTATTCCGACTTCATCGCCTTCTTCTAAATCTGAATGGATGTCGGCAGTAACAATTCCCGCTCTCTTGATGGAACAATCGAAAAAACCCTTGCGCGTGGCCGAGGATGAGATGCAGAAAGTACACTCACCTGACCCCAGCAACGAAAATTCCACGAACTGCCCGGGCTGCCATGAAAACTTCTCCGACAGACTGTCGTCCTTGAATTTAAGCCTATACGTACGAACATCAGGAGTTTCCTGGATGATCCGGTCGACTTTGCAAAGGGTGGGGACTAATAGGGTTTCCATACTACTATATTGAATATCGAATATTGAATATTGAATGTCGAATGTCGAACGTATGCATAATATCTTTCAGGATGATGCGGGTGAATTGGCAACATGATTTACCACGTCAAATATGCTTATGTTCACGGGACATGAAATTGCACAATGCCCGCAACCTACACAAAGATTTACCCCAAACCTTTCCTTGTAGTACACGAACTTATGCATAGACCTCTGCCTCCAGCGGCGGAATTTGGCCGGACGGGGGTTGTGGCCGCCTGCTTCCAGAGTGAAATAAACATTGTTGCAGGAATCATAGCTCTTGTAACGCACTCCGGTATCCTTGATCTTCTCGTCGGAGATCTTGAAGCAATGGCAGGTTGGGCAGATGAAAGCACAGGTGTTGCAGCTTACGCAGTTGCGTGATGCCTCTTCAAAAGCAGGAGAATCAAAACGCTTCGCCATCTTTTCATTGACATCCTTATAATCCATCTTCAGCCTGAACGATCCGGTAAAAGCTATGTACTGTTTTTTCATGTCCTCTTCGTACTTCGTACTTCGTACATCGTCCATCGTATTTTGTACATCGTACATCGTACTTTGGCCAGAATTCTCCTTAAGGAAAATGTCGCCCTTCCCGGTCCTTGCCTGAAGATATATTTTTCCGTCGGAACCATTCACAACCGCAACATCCAGGGCATCGAGCTTCTCAAGGTCATAATCAAGCGAAGTACAGAAACAATGAGTATCTGCCTTGTCGCAGCGGGTAGAGAAGATCACTGTATTGGCCCTGCGTTTCAGGAAATCGCTGTCGATATAATCCCACTTATTTACGGCCTCCAGGACTTGAAGTCCGCGTGCATCGCAATGCTTCACGCCGAGTACAACACGTTTCCCGGCCAATGGGTCTTCATCTGTTTCCATGATCGTAGTCCCGGAACTGTTGGCTTCGTATTTCATGATCTTCGAAGCCCTGGGGAAGAACAGGGGTTTCACGCTCATGGTCATGGCAATAGGCGAATCCGGGTCGCATTCCTTCAGCGATGAAACTTTTTTATAGTCATACTTCCCGAACTTCTCTACGGGAGCATAGGTCTCATGTTTGCTGATGATGGCTTCGTACAGTTTCTGCAAGCCAGTTTTATCGGTAACAAAGGTTGAAAAGCTCATAATCGGTCGTTCGGATTACAAAATAAAATCGTCGGGGTCCTTCAGGCTGTATTTATAAAACGCTCCACGATCGCCTTCCTCCACACCGGCCAGGTGGTTCTGGAAGTTGTCGTAGATCACCTTCTCATTCTGTTTGTGCAGAAGGTGCAATGGAAGATGGCTTGGGCAGGCTTTTTCACAGTTCCGGCAGTCGACACAGCGGCCTGCCAGGTGCAGCGACCAGGTCATCAGGGCATGGAATGCGCTGGAGGATGTATTTGAACCGTTATAAATCGTGGCCGTCTCCTGATCGATGCAGCATTTGGCGCAATAACAGAGCGGGCATGAATGCCTGCAGGCATTGCAGCGGATGCAGTTTTCGAAGATCTGCTCGAAATACTCCCTTCGCTCAACCAGGCCTTTTCCGGCCAGTTCAATGATATCGGCATTCACGATATAATCCCTGATGCCCTTTGGCGTGCCCAGCATTTCGTCATATACCACGGCATCGGGAACGATACATTCCACACAGTTCTGCATCTTCTGACCTTTGTCGTCAACCACTCCTTCACAGGCAATGCCGATGATGTAAAGCTTTTCACGCTTTACCTGACTTTCGGTAAGCAAAAGGTTCAGTGAACGGCTGTCGCAGCCTTTAACCACCAGGCCCACCCGCTTGCCGCGGGTATGATCGGCTTTGAGATAGTTCGTCAGGTTGAATACCGACTTTTCGGTAAACACAAGTTCAGCCACTTCCTTAGGATCGGTGATCACAACAGGAATCTGGTTGTCGTCGAAGCCGTTCATGCGGTAGCCGACAAACACGTCGATCTTCCCGTCGGCAAACAGCTTGGCCGCAATGTCCTGGATCTGTTTTGAATAGTCCATTATTTGCTGAAATTTTCTTTTTTATATAAATGAAGAGGACCGAGTTTAATCACATCCTCGGTCACTTTTTTAACGACCTGGGCAAACTTAGAGCCTTCTGCTGCCGAGACCCAGCTGAACTGTACCCGGTGCTCATGAAAGCCTACCATCTTCAGCAGTTCCCTGGTTACCAGAAATCGCCTGCGGGCATAATAATTCCCGCTGATGTAATGACAGTCGCCCGGATGACAGCCCGAGATCAGCACGCCATCCGCAGTCGTTTGTAAAGCTTTAATAATAAACCATGGATCCACACGGGATGAACAGGGTACGCGGATAATACGTATGTTCGGCGGATACTGTGTGCGGGAAGTCCCGGTAAGGTCCGATCCCGCATAGGAACACCAGTTGCACAGAATGCCCACGATCACCGGCTTCCAGTCGGGAGGGGCGATGAGATCTGGCTTTTCAATGCTTACGATCTTTTCTTTTACTTCTTCCATCAGATGGCAACTATCTCGTTAATGATTTGAGGATCTGTAAAACCGGCCAGGTTGATGGCCATGGAACGGCAAATAGCAACGCAGGAGCCGCAACCCTGGCAAACGCCTTCGTTGATCTTGGCAACGGTACGCATTTCCTTTGAGCCATGCCCCAGGGGGATGTCTTCGGTGACGATAGCCTGGTAAGGACAAACCTTTACACAGTTCTGGCATCCGCTGCAGAATTCCCTGCTTACGGTCGAGACCATGGGGTCCTTCTTCATGGTATCGCCGGCAAACAATCCGCAAACCTTTGCGGCACAGGCCGAAGCCTGAGCCACAGTTTCAGGAATGTCCTTAGGAGCCTGGGTGCAGCCTGCAAGGAATATACCTGCCTTGGCCGTTTCAACCGGGCGTAACTTCGGATGAGCTTCTGAAAGATATCCGTATTTATCGTATGAAATTCCAAGAAGTCTTGCCAGTGCAGGGTTCCCTTTATCGGGAATGACGGCCGTGGCCAGAACCACCAGGTCGGCTTCTACTTCGACTTCCTGCCCGATCTGTGCGTCTTCTCCGCGAACCATCAGCTTGTCGCCTTTTTGATAAATTTTGGAAACACGGCCGCGAAGGTATACCGCACCGGTCTCAACCTGGGCACGGTTCACAAATTCTTCGTATCCCTTTCCTGCCGCGCGAATGTCCATGTAAAAAATATAGGCCCTTGAATCATGTACTTTATGATGCAGAAGGATGGCGTGCTTGGCAGTATACATGCAGCAGATCTTCGAGCAGAACTCGATGCCCTTGGCTTTGTCGCGTGAACCCACACATTTGATGAAGACCACGGTCTTCGGGATCTTGCCGTCGGATGGCCTCATCGGTACGCCACCCGTGGGGCCGTTTGACGAAACCATGCGTTCAAACTCCAGGGAGTTGATGATGTCTTTGTAACGTCCTACTCCGTACTCTTCGTAAGGTTTCGCATCCCACATGCCATAACCGGTTGCTACAACAACAGCACCTATCTCCCGTTCGATGATCTCATCCTGCATCGTGTAATCAATAGATCCTTTTTCGCAAACCTTGGCGCAGATCCCGCATTTGCCTTTCAGCAGATAAGTGCAGTGTTCGGCATCGATCACAGGTTTGTTGGGAACCGCCTGGGGGAATGGGGTATAAATGGCTTTACGCTTATCGATCCCCATATTATATTCGTTCGGCACTTTCACCGGGCATTTCTGCCAGCAGGCACCGCAACCTGTACATGACTTGAAATTCACATAGGACGCCTTTTTCCGGATCTTCGCCTTGTAATTACCAACAAAGCCGTCGAGCTCAATGACTTCAGAATAGGGTATGAGCTCGATATATGGATGGGAGGCTACATCAACCATCTTTGGAGTGAGGATACACTGGGAACAGTCGAGGGTCGGGAAGGTCTCGTCAAGCTGGGCCATGCGGCCACCGATGGACGGACTTCTTTCAACAAGCGTTACCGGAATCCTTGCATCGGCAATATCAAGAGCTGCCTGTATGCCTGCAATCCCGCCGCCGATCACAAGTGCACGTTTGGTCACCGGGACCGAGATCTCATGCAGCTGCTCGTTGGCGATGGATTTGGCCACAGCCATACGTACCAGGTCACCGGCTTTGTCGGTCGCCGCTTTTTTATCTTTCTGGTGAACCCAGGAGGAATGCTCACGGATATTCGCAACCTCAAGCAAATAAGGGTTCATCCCGGCATCACTGAGAGCCTTGCGGAAAGTTTTCTCATGCATACGGGGGGAACACGCAGCCACGACAATCGACGTCAGCCTGTGCTGTACAATAGCATCCCTGATCATCTGCTGACCGGGATCGGAACACATGTACTTATAGTCGATGGCAAACTTGACTTCCCTGATTTTTTTGGCTTCCTCCACCACTGTGGGGACATCCACAAAATCGGCAATGTTTGCGCCGCAAAAACAAACGAATACTCCTACTCTTGCCATTATTCAACCTCACTTTCTGCCTGAACGGCTTTTTTTGCTTTAGCAGGTTTTTTTGGTTCTTCTATTACTTCTCCAATATGTGCCAGTGCGCCATCCACAGGAACAATGTGCTTGGCGAACATCATTTTCTCTTTAGGAAAACCGAAGGCCAAGGCCATAAGTTGAGTAAGATAGAAAACCGGAAGATCGTATTTCACTTTAAATTTCTTTTCAATATCGGGCTGGCGCATGTCGAGGTTCGACTGGCAGAGCGGACAGGCGACCACGATACCGTGGGCCCCGCTTTCCTTTGCCATCTCGAGGATCTTGCCGCTTAACTGCAGCACGACTTCGGTATCGGAAATGGAGAATGACGCCCCGCAGCATTCGGTCTTGAAATCGAATGGCGTTGCCTTGGCGCCGAGTGCCTCTATGATATTATCCATCGACATGGGATATTCCGGGGAGTCGAACTGTGTGATGGCCTTTGGGCGGGTAAGCAAACAGCCGTAGTAACAGGCCAGCTTCATCCCGCTGATGGGGTTGGTGACTTTAGCCTTGATGGCTTCCAGTCCCACATCCTCATAACAATACTGAAGCATCGATTTTACAGCCACCTTGCCCTGATATTCTCCTTCCCCTACAACTGCTGTGTTGATCTTCTTTGCCAGTTCGGGATTTTCGTCCATATGTACCTTGGTCACCTTCAAACGCTGGTAACAGGAAGCACAGGGGATGGTCATGGTGTCGTTGCTGAGCTTTTCAGCAAGCACCAGGTTTCGCAATGGCAGGGCATATGCGAGGCTTTCGTTCATGGTGTGGGCTGATGTGGCGCCGCAGCAGTTCCAGTCGGGGATCTCTTCCATCTCTACGTCGAGGGTCTTCATGACCATCTTGACGGTCTGGTCAAACTCCTCGCTGGTGCCGTGAGCGGAACAGCCCGGGAAATAAGTTACTTTCTTCATTTTTTAACAGGCTTATTTATTCTGTTTTTCAAGTTTGTCGGCCATCTCGTACATTTTGCGGATGGCTTTTGCACTCTTCATCGACTTCACTCCCAGCGGGATCTTTCCTTTCAGCAGGGCTTTGGGTGCAAGATGCATGTCTTTAAAAAGGTTGCGGGTACGAATATTGAATTCGGCCATCATACGGAGCTCGTAATTCCGTCCGTAGCGTTTGATCATATCAAGGAAAATCTCATGGAATTTGCGGATGTTCTTCACCTGCTTGTTGTCGGAATGATAATTCTCCTCGATGGCGATGTGGCGCACAGCTTCCATCACAGCAGGGATATCGATCTCGCGTGGGCATCGGCCCGAACAGGCTGAGCAGGTCAGGCAGAACCACATGGAGTTAGCCATCTGGGTCTCTTCCTTCAGTCCGAGCTTGATCATCTGCATGATCTCCCGGGGCGGAAAGTCCATGAAATTGGAGACCGGACAGGTCGAAACGCATTTACCGCACTGGTAACATTCCAGAACGTCGGCGCCGCTTTTTTTATTCACGGCTTCGAGGAAGGTATTTTTTCCTTGATATGAGAGTGTTATCATATTAAAACAACTAACTGTTAATGTATTAACAGCACCAAAGTTACTAAAGATTTCTTTTGGACAGAATCTAAATTAGCGAACACGCCCAATCTGCCATCTGATACCTTACACGAGCTCTTTAAGCTAAGAACCCCTGATTCTTCCCTCTGAAACCCCGCTTTCAACAGCAGAAGTAAGGAAAAATCAAGGGTTCCCGGATTATTCAGTCTTAGGTTTACTGCAAGGTAAACTTGATAGGCAGGTTAAACTGTACACGCACAGGTTGTCCGCGCTGTTTGCCTGCACCCCATTTGGGCATAGCTTTAACGATACGGATAGCTTCTTCATCGCAACCGCCGCCGATACCTCGTTTTACAACCGCATTACTGGTCGATCCGTCGGGTTCAACTACGAAAGCAACAAAAACACGTCCCTGTATACCAAGTTCTTTGGCTTCTTCAGGATATTTAAGGTTTTCGCCCAGCCATTTGTACAGGGCCGCTTCGCCACCGGGGAAGGTAGGAGGTTCCTCAACGATCAAAAACACTTCGGCTTCCACTTTCTGTTCAATGACCTGAGTTTTTACCTCTTTTTCTTCTACTTGTACTTCCTCGGAAGGAACTTCTGTGTTACCCTTCTGGTTAAGTAAGTCCTGCTTGCCAAAGTCAGATTCCACGTTTGTGTCTTCCACAACCTTGGGCGCCGTGAACTTCACCTTTTCCACCAATGCTTCAGGAGGTGGAGGCGGAGGTGGAGGCGGAGGGAGATCCTCTTTGGGCATGTTCAGCATTTCGGCCGTTACCGACTTCTCCTTTTCTCTCAACAATCTTTCCTTATTAAGCATTGCATTAATAAAAGGATAAGCAGCGGCGGAGATTATCACGAGGAGGCCGATGATCAAAGATATCGTAAGATTCCTCCGGTACTTCTTGCGAAGCACATAGGAGCCGTATTCCTTATTACGGTTCTTGAAAACGATTTCCTCCAGCGATTCTACACGCTGTTTTTCAATTGCCATACGTTATGTTTTTAAATTTTCATTAAAACCTTATTTGGGAGCAGTTTTCAACATATCCTTTTCGACGGGATTAAGATCTACAATAGCATAACTGGCGATATTGCAGATAGCCATTTCATCGATAATGTTGACAATGTCCTTGTACTTTGCTTTCTCATCTGCCTTGATCAGTACGATTGGGCCCTTTTTATCGTCCCTTTTCATCTTCTTGATCTCGCTGTCAAGTGTAGTATCGGCCACCACAATTTTTCCTGTAACACGTTTATCGCGGTAGTCTGCAATTTTGGTAAACAAGTCACGGTTTTTATCCAACAAAACCTTACGGATGCCGTCCTTGCTGAAATCAGTCTTCACCAGCATCGGCAATGGTGGCTTCTTAGGATCGGCCATCCCGATGTAATAGTACACTTTGTTGCCTTCCGAAAGGATAATGTTCAGGGTACGGATGGCCGATATCTGGGGCTGATCCTTCTGCTGATCCTTGTTATCCTTCTCCGGCATTGTTATGACCATTACTTTCGCCTTGCTGAAAGCGGTGGTCAGCATAAAGAAGGTGATCAGCAAACACATCAGATCGACCATAGGGGTCATGTCGATGTGAGTGCCATGCTTCTTAGCCCTGCGTTTACCGCCTTTTTTACCTTTTTCTTCTTGAATTATTTCGGCCATATAGGATTTTCTTTAACGTTCTGGTTCCCTTTACTTGCCTGCAGGAGGAAGTTCCTTGAGAGTAACTTCCTGCTTTTGCAGATTCGTAACGAGATTAAATTTATTCACCTTATTATCCTGCAACAAGTCCATGACCTTCTTGACGGTTTTATAGTCAGTGTCCCCATCTCCCTTGATGGCGACTTCGGCCCCGACATTGGTTAGACGGGCCTGACGAACCCACCAGGCAAGCTGGTTATCGGTTGAATCCATGGGAATACCCGTTTGCAGTTTGTCCCTTTCCTTCGAATCCTTCGTATTAAGGAAGGCTTTAAGGTCCTTGATCGGTAATCCAAATGATGACATCGTGCCGAATTTGTTGATTTCCGCCTTGGTAAACTTGATCTGATACTGTTCTCCCATTTTTTCAATTAATTTGCTGCGGAAATGGGTTGAAGTATCCTTGCCGTTGTCGATGTTGAAAAACACCTTTCCGTCCTTGGAAATAAAAATAGTCATAAGGTCGGCATCCGGAGCTGTTTTCTCTGAAACAGACTGGGGTGTGGTGATCACTGCCGCCTCCTGAGGGCGGAATGAAGCCGTCAACAACAGAAAGATCAGCAGCACAGAAAACAAATCCACCATGGGTGTCATGTCTATATGCGGTGTTCTAACCGGTGGTTTTATCTTTGGCATGGAATTCTGGTTTTAAATTAAAAATACACGATATGATGTACTTAATTTGCTGAATCGCCAAAAACATTACTTGGCAGAAGCGGCAAATGACTGTACAAGACTGAATCCTGCCTCATCAATTTTATAGGTAAAACTATCGATAGTTGTTGAGAAGCTATTGTAAAGCACAATTGCAAGCAACGATCCTGTGATACCGAAAGCAGTATTGATAAGTGCTTCAGAAATACCGGTTGCCAGAGCAAGTGCATCAGGACTTCCGGCCTGTGCCAAAGCGCCAAATGCACGGATCATCCCGAGAACGGTACCAAGAAGACCAATCAGCACGGAGATTGAAGCAATAGTTGAAAGGATGACAAGATTTCTCGAAAGCATCGGAAGCTCAAGAGCTGAAGCTTCTTCAAATTCCTTCTGAAGGGCAAGTATCTTCTGGTCTTTTTCCAGAGTTTTATCGTCCTGAAGAGCACGGTAACGAACAAGTCCGGCTTTCATTACATTAGCCAGTGAACCCTGCTGTTTGTCACATGCTTTAACAGCGTCCTCAATTTTATTGGTATCGAGAAGACCCTGCAGTTCCTTTACAAATACATTGATACGGCCCTTACCCTTCGCACGGCGTAGTGTGATCAAGCGCTCCACGGAGAAGATGATCAGAATAAGGTTAACCGTCATCAGGAGAGGTACTATCATTCCCCCTTTATAAATGATCCCGAGATAGTTCCCCGGCAGCGGAGTGCCCGCAGGATTATTACCTTCAAAATTGATTGGATTACCCATCACAAATTTGAAAAGTAAGTACGATACGATAAGGGCTATGATCATTGCACCTAACGTAAACACCGATCTTAAGGCTTCCATTAATCCGCCTTGGCTGCTTTTGTTGCTCATCGTTAATTGAATTTAATTTATAAAAATACTTGAATTAATTAGTTTTTGCGATTTTTTGCAGGTTTACAAAAGTATAAAAATATTGATTGATTAGCAATACCCTCTAATTCACAAATTTCTTAAGATTATCTATGATTTGTTTTGCCTTTTCAGCTTTTTCGTCTTTCGGGTCTATAGCCAATACCTTATTACTGTAGATCATAGCCTGCACTGCATAGTCCTTGTTCTTCGTCTGGGCATATTGCAGGAAGTTATAGTAAGCAAGATAATAAAAAGATTCCATGCGTTCTTTGGCATATTTTGCAGTATCATTCTGGGTTTTTGCAAGAATAATCTCATAAATGGGTTTGGCAAATCCCTGTTTACTGGTAGAGTCGATGTTCGATTTAGTCCTGGCCCTCCAAACAAAGCCGGCGATATGCTCAGGCTGCAGCTGGTTGAAAATCGCCAGGTTAGTATCGGCCTGCTGAAAATCCCTGACATTATAAAATATTTTACCAAGGTTATAATAATCCATTGGAACAGCTTTTTTCAGCAATATTTTCTTTTGATATATTTCAATAGCCTTATCATATTTTTTAACCTTAGTGAGGCACAATGCAGCTTCAGACAGAAGTTCCGGTTTTGTTGAATCCAATTCAAACCCCTTAAGCAGATTTTCATACGCCTGTTCATCCTGCTTATTCCTCGCAAGGATCCTTCCATAATAGATGTAGTCAGCTGCTCGTATCCTTTCTGGTTTTTCGTTTGCAAAGAACTTCCGGCTGAAATAAAGAGCTTTGTCGTACTGAGCCGTCTCAAAATATGCATACGCGAGTGCCCTGTTCAAATCGTTATTCAATGAATCAACTTTATAAACTTCGTTGAGCTGATTTATCGCATCTTTGTAATCCTGCAGGTCGAACAAAATATTTACAAACTGTATCCTAGCATAAGTATTCCCGGCTGAAAGCCTGAGGAATCTGCCAAAATCCCTTCTGGCTTCGTCATTCCTGTTTGCCTTGGCCAGGAGAAATCCCCTTTCTTTATAAGCCGGGGCATAGTTGGAGTCAATCTTAATGGCATCATCGTAATAAGTCAATGCGCTTTTGTACTGCTTTGCCCGCATCCAAAGCTGTCCAATGCGAAGTTTTGCTGCAGGAGACTGCGGATTCAGGCTCTGTGCAATATTGTAGTTCGTGATGGCATTGGAGCCATCATTCAATAACACAATGTATGCATCTCCCTTGACAATGAAGAGTTCAAAGTTTTTCGGATCAAGCTTTTCAGCGATCTTCAGTAAAGAAAAAATCTGTGCTGTATCTTTAATACCGGCTCTAACATAACCATTGGCCATCCTGATACGGACATTTGCCTGGCGGACCGGGTCCATAATAATACTTTTATTGGCTTTACTGGGCAAAAGGGCTGTGGCTTTCGAATAATAGTCCTGGGCCGTATTCCTGTCTTTGTTGAGCATGGCAATTTCTCCCATTCCAACAAAGTTCAGCGGGTTTGCCGGATCCTTCTCTACTCCAAGCTGGAATATTATTCTTGCAGAATCTGAAATCTCCTTTAAAGAATTATTGGAGGTATCGGAGAAATATTGGTTAATAAAATTCTCGCCATAATAATAATAGACCTCGCCATCAGCAGGATTCTGATTCAATAACGCCTTATATGCAGAAGCGGCGGCTTTAAACTGCTCCCCACGCATGAGCCGGATTGCGGCTTTCAGATCCTGGGTGCGGACTTCCGACAGAAACGGGAATACAAGCATTAAAACGATAACCAGTACTGTCTTTCTTGAATTGCTCATCATAAGGTCGTATAAACTACAATTAATGTTTAATTTCAACCAGCCTTACGGGCATCGCAGCTGGTACCATTCCCGATCTCAGTATAATAAGCTGGCCTTTTTCCCCCGCTATAAATGAAGAAAGTCCGTAAGCCAGCCCCCTGTAGGTCTGCCTGTTGATGCAATAGACATTGCGGGTAAAAGGATAATCCCCCTGCGCAATATAGGCCTGGTAAGGTTTGTAGAAACTGGCGCCGGGTTCATTGTTGCCAGGAGTGCTTACCCCGACCACCTTAACTCTTCTCAGAAAATTGTTGGAAACCGTATCCTCTGTGTCACTGATCCAATTCACGCTGATGATACCGATTGCGTTTTTATTCTTCTCCACAAAAGAAATCACCTGGGCATTGGAGTTTACAGCAAAACAGCTTTCGGGCAGTTTGCTGAGAGAAAATTTTTCTCTGAAATATCTCGGGTTTCCCGACTTGTAATTGTCGAAAACCACTTTGATGTCCGCTAATTTTGATTTAGGGTTGACTCCCTTCCAGGTTTTAACCTCTCCCCTGAAAATACCTTGAATCTTGTCGTAAAACAGATTTGTGTCGGAGTTCTCAGGATTGACGATAAAGACTACTCCGTCGTATGCTATCAGTGTTGTCTTTGGAATGAACTGCCTGGAATTCAAATATTTTTCCTCTTCAGCCGTAAGTTTTCGGTTTACGATTATCAGAGGAACGGAATCTTTCATGAAAAGATCGAAAATAGTTTCCTCATTTCCGTAAATTGTATCGAGCTTTGAATATTTATAAAACGTTTCAAACGTATAAATCTCCGTATCCAGTAACAGCCGATAGGAATCGTCAATGCCTACCTTCATCTGTCCGGAAGTCGGAGTATCAGTTTGTTTTCCATGATTACCATCACCACAGGCAGTAAAAAACAACAGGATCATCAAACCTGCCGTCAAGCATGCAGCCTTTAAAGCCTTTCTGGTATTCATAGAATTATTAAGTTCAGTAGGGTTATCAGAACCGAAACACAAATTTATGAATAATATTATTGTACCATTCAATTTTACCGTCTAAAATAACCGGAATGTACTGAAAATGCAAGAAAAATCGGTCATTCGTCCCTTTCTTCCCGCGACTTCGACCATATCCTGGCCAAACGATACCCCCCATAAAGAAAAAGAAAAACCGCAAAAGAAATTTTAATTGTTTTGGTTAAGTACGAAAAATAAGGGCTGATGAAGATAAACACCCCCAGAAAGAAGTACAGGAGAGCAACGGCGTAGGCAAAGTATTTGTAGTAGCGTTTCATTGGAAAAAAATGGTGAAATGGTGAAATGGTGAAATGGTGAAAATTAAATAGCGAAGCAAGTTATAGATTTCGTTGGTTAATTAAGGGTTTTTATTAAGCCAAATCTCATGAATTTCGCTATTTCGCTATTTCGCCATTTCGCTATTTCACCATTTATCTTTGCACCTGATAATAAGGCATATCCCAATCCTTATCCGGCCATTGGTTCCAGTATGCCGGGTTGAGCACATGGCCGTCTTCGCGTACGAGATTCCTTTCATAAAGATAGATCATGACGTTGAAGATGAGATCTGTTACTCCTATAACAGAAGAAGCAAGAAGAGATCCGTCTTTGGCCTTTTCTTGTTCAGTTTTCACTACGTATTTATTAACTTCCAGGATTTTCCTCAGAAATTTAATCCTTTCGTCCGATACGCCCGTCTCAACAATGGAGCATCTTACTCCTTCAATCTCTGCAACTGTATGTTTTCCTTTAAGCATTTTTTTTATGATTTATTTTCGCCATTTCACCATTTCACCATTTCACCATTTCACCATTTCACCATTTCACCATTTCACCATTTCACCATTTTAATAAAGCCCATAACTCAATCCGTTGATCATTTCAAATACAGCACTGAAAATACCGATTGCAAATATACCAACCAGGCATAGAATAAGGCCAAGACTGCTATAGAAATCACTTTTGATCCTGGGGATCGGCTGGTCACTTCGGTTCAGGAACATGGCTTTGATCACCAGCAGGTAGTAGTACAACGAAATGACAGTGTTTACAATTGCAATCAGTACCAGGATATATAACCCGTGATTAGCAGCTGCGGCAAACAGGAAGAATTTTCCGAAAAAACCGGCTACCGGAGGAATCCCGGCCAGGGAGAAGAGCGACAGCATCATGACCATCGACAACTTTGGATTTGTCCTGTACAGACCATCATAATCGTTAATATTCTCTTTTCCGCTGCGGTTCGAGATTATGCCAACGACGCCAAAGGCACCCAGATTTGAAAAAATGTAAACGAGCACGAAATAGATCACGGTAGACATTCCGTACTGGCTTTGTCCAATGATACCCAGGAGAATAAAACCTGCCTGTGCAATAGACGAGAAGGCCAGAAAACGCTTAAGATTTTGCTGGCGGATGGCAAAGAGGTTACCCAGAGTGATTGTTAAAATAATGATGATATACAGAACATTGCTCCACATTAGTGCGATCTTGCTGAATACTGTGTACAGAAGTATCGTTAACATGAATGCAGCTGCTCCCTTGGAAACTACAGAAAGGTAAGAAGTGATATTTACCGGGGCGCCTTCGTAAACATCGGCAGTCCAGAGGTGAAAAGGAACCAGGGAGATCTTGAAAGCCATCCCTGCAAAGAAAAAGATAAAGGCGAGAACCTGAAGAGGGGTCCCCGTGAAAACCGGTCCTACCTCAGCAAAGTACAAGCTGCCCGTAGTTCCGTATATCATTGAAAGACCATAGAGAAGGATGCCAGACGAAAGGGCCGAGGAGAAAATAAGTTTCACCCCCGCTTCAGCTGATTTTTCCTTTAACCTTTCAAAAGCGGCAAGCGCTGCAAGAGGGATCGTTGCCAGCTCCAGCCCGAGGTAGAACATCAGGAAATCACCTGAAGAGATCATATACTGCATCCCGATCAGTGTGGAAAGAAGCAGAATATAATATTCGCTGATCTTTTCTTTGTTTTCCGGTTTCCTGAGCCAGTCTGCACTTTGTATCATCACGATCAGGGCTCCTATATTCAAAATGTTTTTAAGCATGATGATCAGTGCGGTGGTCTGGTACATACCCCCGAACAGTATGCCTGTTGGCCCTGGAATGAAACCCAGGATGAGCACGGCTGTCATCAACAGGATGGCAGGAGTTATGATCCTGCTCTTTTTATCAGCGGGAAGAAAAATCTCAACAAGTAAAAGAATCACCGTGATCGCAATCAGCAGTAATTCGTGTCTCATGATCAACATGGGTCAGATATTTATTGTTTTTTACTTTTTTCGTTTTAATGAAGAATCGGTCCTGCCAGCATTATTCTCTGCATAACAGGCACCAGGCCGTTATTGATCATATCGCTGAGCCATAGCGGGGCCATTCCGATAGCGGTTATACCTACAATAAGTGTAACTACACTCATTCGGTCAAACCATTTCGCATCAGTGATATGGTTAAATTCCGGGTTTTTTATTTTTCCCATCAGCAGTATACCTACAACACGGAGGATATACACTGCGGTAACAACGATTGATGAGGCCGCGATTATGGTGCAAACCCTGTGGAACACATCGTTATGCTGGAAGGAACCTACAAAAATGGTCATTTCAGCCACGAAGCCGCTAAAACCGGGAAGGCCGAGGGAAGCCAGACCACCTATCACATAAGCTACAGCAAGGAATGGCATGACTTTCATCAGGCCGCCCATTTCATTGATTAACCTTGTATGGGTCCGTCCGTAAATCATCCCGATGAGTGCAAAGAAAAGGGCTGTCATGATACCGTGTGAAATCATCTGCAAAATGGCCCCGTTCATAGCCGTCTCGTTCATCATCAGCACTGCGAAAAGCACAAGAGCGCAATGGCTCACCGAGGAATACGCATTAATGTACTTCAGGTCTTTTTGCCAGATCGCTCCGAAGGCTCCGTAAATCACACCGATGGTGGTGAGGATCAGGAAAATCCAGGCCATTTCGTGAGCGGCTCCGGGAAGAAGGAACACGGCCACCCGGTAGCAGCCATACCCTCCCAGTTTCATCAGAACGCCGGCATGAAGCATTGAAACGGCTGTAGGCGCAGAAGCGTGGCCGTCGGGCGACCAGGTATGGAAAGGGAAAAGCGCTCCAAGCACCCCGAAACCAATAAACAGAAAGGGGAAGAAGAAACGCTGGGCAGGCATAGGAATACTAACCTTGGAAATCTCGATCAGGTTGAATGTAAGAGCACCGCCGCCAGGAGCTGAATTAAAGTACAAACCAAGCAATCCGAGCATGATCAGAGCCGAACCGCCCATCAGCATCAGCGTAAGTTTCATTGCTGAATAATGTCTCGGGCCGCTACCCCAGATACCGATAAGAAGGTACATCGGAATTACTGCAATTTCATAAAAAGTAAAGAGGGTGAAAAGGTCGAGTGAGATAAAGAACCCGAAAACCCCGGCTGCAAGCAGAATCAGAGAAGTAAAAAATTCCCTTGGTAGGTCAGTCACATCCCAGGAAGCAAAAATTCCTGCAAAGATCACGATAGCGGTTAACCCGATCATGGCAACAGAAACCCCGTCAACCCCTATGAAAAAATGAATGTTCAGGTTCTTGTACCAGACCATGTCCTGCGAGAACAGAATCTCTGCCGTATTGCCTGCAGCACGTGCAGCCAGGAAAAGATAAATGAGAACCCCGGCCAGGATCAGCTGAATACTCATGCCTATGACAGCGGTCCATTTAACCTGCATATGGGTCTTGCTGAAAAATATCCCAATAACAGTCAAAACAGGGATTACGATGAACAATAACAGAAAGCTCATTATCTTATCGTTTTAATTGGTCCATAAATAGGTGAATAACAAAGCCAGGCCTATGACCCCTGAGACGAAAGCAAGAGCATACTGCTGCAGTTGCCCCGACTGGAATCCCTTGATCTTATCTGATGCCACATTGGTTACGAAGGCTATCTGGTTCATGGCGCCGTCGACAATATGGCGGTCGAACCATGCAATCGGACGGGATACTAAATTGAACAATATCTTTTTTGTGATAAAGAGATAGACCTGGTCAATGTAAAACTTGTTGAAGGCTGCAGTATAAAATCCGCCGAGAGCAATTGAAATTTTCTTTGAGGTCTCCGATTTCTTCATGTACAGCATGGTTGCTATACCGATTCCGACCAGCGCAATAAACACTGCAGGGATGGCAATGCCCCATTCGGTATTAGTTTCAAAGGGCTGACTGTCGGAAGTCACAAGTTTAGTAAAAGGAATAAAGCCTGCAAATGTCGAACCAATTGCCAAAATGATAAGTGGGATGGTCATCGTGGCCGGAGCTTCATGCGGTGTATGATGGTAATGCTGATCCTTTCCCCAAAAAACGTTAAAATAAAGACGGAACATGTAGAAGGCAGTCATCCCGGCCACCAGATATGCCATGGCAAATAAAATTTTATTGTGATGGAAGACTGCAACCAGGATCTCATCCTTGCTGAAAAATCCTGCAAATGGAGGAATACCGGCTATAGCAAGACAGGCAATGAGGAAGGTGGCATGGGTGATGGGCAGGTATTTCCTTAATCCTCCCATCTCGTTCATATAATTCGAATGGACAGCATGTATTATTGCGCCGGCGCCGAGGAAAAGCAAGGCTTTGAAAAAGGCATGTGTAAACAGGTGGAACATGGAAGCCATGTAACCAAGGCCATCCTCCCCGCCGTATCCTGAAACACCAAGTGCCAGCATCATCATACCGATCTGCGACATGGTTGAGTAAGCCAGAACTCTTTTGATATCATATTGGGTACACGCGATCACGGCAGCAAATAAAGAAGTAAACCCTCCGACCCAGGCCACAATCTCCAGAGCCGACTCTTGATGATGGAAGATCGGGAACATGCGTGCAACAAGATATACTCCGGCAACGACCATAGTTGCGGCATGGATAAGAGCCGACACGGGTGTAGGGCCTTCCATCGCATCGGGTAACCAGATATGGAGCGGAAACATGGCCGATTTACCGGCGCCACCCATGAAAATGAACAGCATGGACCAGGTCATGGTCGACATGCCCAGGAACATGATTCCCTGTCCGGATGTGAATGCCGGACTGTTAGGGCCGGTAAGTGTGATGAAATCGAAAGTGCCAGTGGTATAGGAAAGGACAAGGATACCGATTAGGAAGCCCAGGTCGGCAAAACGTGTCACGATAAAAGCTTTCTTGCTTGCCGCCACCGCAGAATCCCGTTCATAGTAAAACCCGATCAGAAGAAATGATGAAACACCCACCAGTTCCCAGAAAATGTACATCTGGAAAATGTTGGTCGCAATTACCAGGCCAAGCATCGAAAAGCTGAAGAGCGAAAGGATAGAGAAGAAACGGGCAAACCCTTTCTCTCCTTTCATATAACCAAGTGAATAAATATGCACCATGAAAGATACTGTCGAGATGACGATAAGCATCATTACCGAAATGGGATCCAGAAGCACACCGATGTCAATATGCAGCTTGTCGGTCAGGTGCAGCCAGGTGAAATTGAGGGCCAGGAGGCGTTGAAAAGCGCCATCAACTTTGTCAAGTACAAAAAAGTATTTGTACGCGGTAAAGACTGAAAGTAAAAATACCACGCCAAGGCCTGTAGTTCCTATAATCCCGGTTACTATGGGTTTGAACCTGTTGCCCGTAAGCCCTGTGACCACGAAAACTATCAGTGGTATCAGCAGTATCCAGATAGTGTAACTGAAATCGATCATATGATGTTTGTATTAATCGTAAATCTTAAATTTTCATTCGTACATCGTACATCGTACATCGTACATCGTACATCGTACATCGTACATCGTACATCGTACATTTTGTTAATATTTCATTTCATTCATCTTTTCCACATCAATATTCACCAGTCGGCGATAAATGTTGATGATTATTGCGATCGCCACAGACGCTTCAGCTGCGGCTACAGCAATTATAAACAGTGTGAAGAACATGCCTTCGAGGTGCTCTGGAAAAAGGATCTTGTTAAATGCCAAGAAGTTGATGCAGACTGAATTCAGGATAAGTTCAATCGACATCAGCATGGTGATCAGATTTTTCCTCACCAGGAAACCATAAATCCCGATAAAAAACATAGTGGTTGAAAGAACCAGAAACCAGTGAATGGGTACGCCTTCAAACATAGCGGTAAAATTTAAATTAATCTTTTCTTTTCTTAGCCAGTATTATAGAACCAATCATTGCAGCCAGCAGCAGTACGCTGATGACCTCGAAAGGCAGGGCATAACCATATTTTCCGGTACTCAGCATACCTTCGCCTATCGTTCTGATATGCACCCGGGTCGGATCGAAAACTTTCTGTACAAATTCGGTCTGCAGAATAGTGACAATGCAGAGAATTGCTCCGGCAAGGGCAGCTATGGCAGCATAAATCCTTTTTGTAAGGGGAGGGATAGATAGTTTCTCGTTGATATGGCTGGTTAGCAGGATCGAGAATATGATCAGCACCACGATACCTCCGGCATACAAAGTGAGCTGGATCGCTGCAAGGAAGTTGAACCTGAGCAGGAAATACATTCCTGAAGTGGAGACCAGTACAAACAGCAGAAACGTTGCTGCACGGAGAATACGCCGGCTGGTCACGGTCAGCAGTGAAAAAATTACGATCACCGCCGAGAATAGCAAAAACATGAATTGATTGGTCGTCATCACTCTACACCTTTAATAATTGATGAACCGGGTTTATTTAACACTTTGTTAAGTTTGGAACGGTCGAATACCGCATGCTCAAACTCCTGAGAGTATCCAAGGGCATTGGAAGGACAGTTCTTAACGCATAATCCGCAGAAAGTACACATCCCCAAATGGTAAATGTGCTTGTCGATGATCCGTTTGGGTTTTCCGTCTTCCCCCGGGACCCTGGCCGAAATGATTTCGATCGAACCGTTCGGGCAGTTGTTTTCGCAAATGCCGCAACCATTGCAGCGATGCTGGTTGTTCGCATCGTGAATCAGAATGACTTCACCCTTGAACCGTTCAAACATCTGCAGGTCTTTCCTGTTTTCAGGATATTGCTGCGTTACAATCTGCCCGGGGCTGAAGAAATACCGGCCTGTGACCGACATCCCGATGAGCAGGGACTTCACCCCGTGGAAAATATCTGAAAAATACTTAAAGAAGCTGTTCATAGTATGCTAAAAATGCCAATGCATTAATACTAAAAATGCCATTAAAAGAATGTTGACCAGGTTGATCGGGAGCAGATATTTCCACTCGAGGGTCAGGAGCTGATCGATACGCAGGCGTGGGAAGGTCCATTTGAACCACATCATCAGCCAGATCACAAAAGCGGTCTTGCCGATATACCACACAAAGGGAGGAATGTAATCCATAATGGTGTTGAAACCGGCCCAACCTGAGATATGGAAAGGCATCCAGCCACCAAGAAATACAGTTGCCGCAATAGAAGCAACAAGGAACATATTCATGTATTCTGCAAGGAAAAAGAAGGCAAACTTAATCCCTGAATATTCAGTATGGAAACCTGCCGTGAGCTCTGATTCGGCTTCAGCCAGGTCGAAAGGCCCCCGGTTGGTTTCAGCCGTACTTGAGATAAGGAATACCACAAAGGCGATAAAGGCAGGGATATGTCCTTTGAAAAGGAACCAGCCGTCGGACTGCATTTCAACAATCTCCGAGAACTGCATTGTACCTGCCAGGACGATGATAGTAAGCAGGGAAAGTCCGACTGAAAGTTCATAGCTAACGATCTGTGCGCCGCTTCTCATGGCGCCGATCAGTGAATATTTATTGTTCGATGACCAGCCTGCAAGCAATATGCCTACAACTCCGAGAGAAGAAACGGCAATCACATAAAGGATTCCGATGTCGAAATCGATCGCATGAAGGCCCTTCGCAAAGGGTATTGCCGACAATGCCATGAAAGAGGCAATGATCACGATAAACGGTGCGATGTTGAACAGGAGTTTATCTGAGTCTTTGATATACACCAGCTCTTTCATCAGCAGTTTGATGAAGTCGGCAATAGTCTGGAAAATCCCGTAAGGGCCCACGCGGTTCGGGCCCACGCGGTTTTGCATGAAAGCACAAACCTTACGTTCGGCATACACCAGGAAAAGGCCTACAACTGCATAGAAAAGCAGGAAGACTACCCCGATGATAACCATCTCGGTAATCAGCGCCAGGGTGGGCGACATGAGGCTGTTAAGGCTCTGGTCGATCCAGGTGGTGAACGATGTAAAATCGTAAATATTAAAGGTCATATTACCTTGTTTTTATCTGTCAATATCCGGAATTACTAAGTCGAGAGAACCTCCGATAGCTACCAGATCGGCGATTTTCATGTCACGGCTGAGATGGTCCAGCACGCAGAGGTTGGTGAAGCTAGGGGTACGGAATTTCATCCTGTACGGTGTCTTGTTTCCATCGCTCACAACATACACTCCAAGTTCTCCGCGGGCCGACTCCACCCGCTGATAGTACTCACCTGCAGGTAACTTGATTACTGCTTTCATCCTGGCCGCGTAATCTCCGGCCGGAATGTTGTCGATAAGCTGTTCAATGATGTTCATGGATTCATACATTTCCTGCATGCGTACCATGTAGCGTGAATAAGAATCACATTCATACCGAAGCACTTCATTGAAGTGAACCTTGCTGTACATGCTGTATGGTTCAGTCTTGCGGATATCGCATGACCAGGCAGATCCGCGCCCCGAAGGACCAGTGATGCCATAGCTGATAGCATCCTCCTTGGTAAGCATGCCTACGCCTTTGCTGCGCTGTTCAAAGATCACGTTGCCTGAAAGGATTTTTTCATAATCCTTTATCTTTTTCTTGAAGGTTTTCAGAAATACATGGACTTTCTTCTGGAAATTAGGATGGATGTCCTGCATAACTCCTCCCGGGCAGTTATAACTCTGCAGGAAACGGCTTCCCGTAGTTTCTTCCCAGATGTCGAGGATCATTTCCCTGTCGCGAAGACCGTAGAAGAAACAGGTGAGGCCTCCAAGATCCATGCCAAAGCTAGCCCACCAAAGCTGGTGTGACTGGATACGTGTGAGCTCATCCATGATGGTCCGGATGTATTGCACACGTTCAGGAACTTCAATCTCCAATGCTTTTTCAACCAGCAGACAAACTGCATGATTGTTGATATGTGAAGAAAGATAATCCATCCTGTCGGTAAGATGAATGATCTGGGGATAGGTATCCTTTTCACACATCTTCTCAATACCCCGGTGGATGTAGCCGCAATGAGGTTTCAGATTTTTAACAATCTCTCCCTGAAGGGAAACCAACAGCCGCAAAACCCCGTGAGTGGAGGGATGCTGGGGACCCATATTGATATGGTATTCCTCTTCCTCTGGTTTGCTGACGGGCAGGTTGACTATTTCTTTCATAGACTAAAATTCAACGATGTTTACTTCATCCACATAATCCTTGCGCAAGGGATAGCCTTTCCAGTCTTCTTCAAGGAAGATGCGGCGGAGGTCGGGATGGTTGTTAAACCGGATACCAAACATATCGTATGTTTCGCGTTCATGGAATTCGGCTGTTCGCCAGATATCGCAAACTGTATCGAAATTCGGATTCACCCGGTCGTCGGTCTTGACCTTTAAAACAATATAATGTTTGTGCTGGGTGGAGTTCAGGTGATATACCACAGCAAGCTGCTTGCCATAATCAACTCCGCTGAGGCAAAAAAGAAAATCAAATGATAGATCGGAGGTGGTCTTGAGTTTAACAGCCAGCTCATGCAGCTTTGCTGCAGGCACCAGCAGTGTAAGATACTGCTTGTTCTCCTCCTGTTGCGCATCGGGCACAATTTCGAGGATCCTGGCTTTTAAATTAGTATTATCCATAAATGTAAAATAGCGAAATGGTGAAATAGTGAAAAATAATTATTCTGATTTTTTATCATGTTATTCTGTCTCCCCAATCCCTAATCCCTAACCCCTAACCCCTACCTGCTCAGGACGGGTGATGGTTTCCAGCTTTATCTTCCGCTGGAGCTGCATGATGCCGTACAACAGAGCTTCTGGCCGGGGCGGACAGCCCGGGATATAAACATCAACCGGAATCACCTGATCAACACCCCTCACCACATGGTAAGAATTATAATAAAATGGTCCGCCGGAAACAGCGCAGGCACCCATGGCAATGACATACCTAGGCTCCGACATCTGGTCATAAAGTCGTTTAAGTACAGGTGCCATTTTGTTTACGATGGTCCCTGCAACTACAATCACATCGGCCTGGCGGGGACTGGCGCGGTAAACTTCAATCCCAAAACGGGCAAAGTCATGTCGGGCAGCACCGCAGGCCATCATTTCGATACCGCAACAACTTGTTGCAAAAGTAAGCGGCCACACTGAATTGGAACGCCCCCAATCAATAATCGCATCGATAGATGTCATCAATACGTTTCCTCCGGTTTTCTTAAACAACTCGAGAGTCTCGTTGTCGCGAAAATCCAATTCCTTCATGTTTTTTATTCCCATTTCAAGGCTCCTTTCTTCCAGGCATAGAGTAGTCCTACCCCCAATACAAAAAAGAAAATGACGATCTCGATAAAGGCAGTCATTCCCATCGATTTCATCATGACAGCCCAGGGGAAAATAAAGACCGTTTCAACATCGAACACCAGAAAAATTATGGCAAAAAGATAATACCCGACATTAAACTGAAGCCATGTAATGCCTTCAGTGGGGATGCCGCATTCATAAGCTTCGGCTTTCTGGGGGTTTGTAGATGTAGGGGGGATGAAACTCGAGAATAGCAGGGCAATACCAACCAAAAACGCCCCGACTATAAAGAATAAAATCAGGCTTTCAGCACTCATAATGTTAACATATTAACAGATCTGGGCGCAAAATTATAAATTTATCTGAATAACCTAACCTTTGATATTTATAAATACTACTAAAAAATTGACAATGGTCATGTTTACAACACAATAAGTCACATCCTTTGCTAAATGTCATTAGGGGGGTTGAGATTTATCAATGGGCGAATTTTCAGAAAGGCGACAAACATACGAATTGTGGCTAACTTAGCGCTGGAATCAAACTCGTGATAAATGTGAGAACATTAATTTCACCATTTCACCATTTCACCATTTAATTTTCCTTTGAACAATGATTATTCTCGACAACACGATAATCTCAGACGACATCCGCGACACCCGGTTTTGCTGCGACCTTGAAGAATGTAAGGGCGCATGCTGCGTGGAAGGTGATGCCGGTGCTCCGCTTGAAGAAGAAGAGATTTCTCTTTTGGAAGACTATCTGGAATACATTTTCCCATTCATGCTTCCAGAAGCAATGCTTGTAGTAAAATCCTCTGGTGTTTTTGATTATGATGCCGAAGGAAATTTTGTAACGCCTTTATTGAACGATAAAGAGTGTGTGTTTGTATATAATGAGAATGGGATTGCGCGTTGTGCTGTTGAAAAAGCATTTCTTGAGAAAGCGATTCCGTTTCCGAAACCCATTTCCTGTCATCTTTATCCCATCCGGATTAAGAAACTTGCCAGCGGCAATGAAGCTTTGAATTATCACAAATGGCCTATCTGCAGAAAAGCCCTTGAAAAAGGATATACCGAAAAAATTTCTCTTTACCGTTTCCTCGACCAGGCATTGATCAGGAAATATGGCAGGACATGGTATAACCGTTTAGGGAGATTGATTGAATCTGATATCTGATAATCAGATGGCAGATGATTGCGAATCGTAAATCGTAAATCGTAGATTATCCCTTCAACGCCTCGGCGCCTGAAACGATCTCAATAAGTTCGTTGGTAATCTGGTTTTGTCTTGCCTTATTGTAAGTGATATTGAGATTTTTCAGAAGCTCCTTTGCATTGTCGGTAGCCTGTTGCATAGAAGTCATCCTCGCACCCATCTCAGCGGCAAAGGAATCCAGTATTGCTTTGAATATCTGGATACGCAAGGTTTTTGGAATAAGTTCCCTGATTACAGTCTCTTTATCCGGTTCAAAAATATAATCGGCCGATATCTCGTTTTTCGCCGTTGTTCCTTGCGGCGTATCAGCGACAACAGGCAGGAACTGTTCGCTGACGAGTTTTTGCACGGCTGCATTTTTAAACTGGTTATACACGATCTCAATCCTGTCGAATTCCTTTTTCACAAATGACTGCATCAGGGATTCAGCAAAGGGAGAGATTGTTGAAAAATTCAGATGATCGAAAAAATCATCATGGTGACCGATCACCTTATAATTCCGTTTGGTAAAATATTCAGTTGCCCTTTTACCTATAGTGATAAGGCTTACATTCCCTTTGTTGAACTGCCCCTGGTATTTATCGGCCATCAGGGCTAGCGTTGCTTTCATTATATTTGAATTAAAGGCGCCGCAGAGCCCCCTGTTTGAGGCGATTACAATAAGCAGAATTTTCTCAGGTTCCCTTAGTTCAGAGTACACACTTTCGCTCGAATTCTCTATGCTTCCACTCAGGTTCTGTAGCATATTCCTTAGCTTCGAAGCATACGGCCTGAGTTTCAGAATAGCATTCTGTGCCTTCCTCAGTTTTGATGCAGCCACCATTTTCATGGCGGAAGTGATCTGCTGGGTCGATTTTACCGATGCAATGCGTATTCTTACTTCCTTAAGTCCGCCCATGACCTATTCTTATTTCTTTTCTTCGTACTTCGTTGAAATTTCCTTCGCAGCCTGTTCCAATACCTTCAGGTCCGTATCGAGTAGCAGGCCTTTTCCCAGATTATCAAGAACATCCTTATGCATTGTTTCCATATGGTGCAGGAATTCAACCTCGAAATTTATCACGCTCCGAACCGGGATATTCCTGAGCAGATTCTTTGTTCCGCAGTAAATAATTGCAATCTGATGGCTCACAAGCATGGGTGAGTATTGCGCCTGCTTCAGGATCTCCACGTTACGGGAGCCTTTATCAATAACCTGTTTGGTTGCCGGATCAAGGTCTGAGCCGAATTTGGCGAAAGCTTCCAGTTCACGGAACTCAGCCTGGTCAAGTTTGAGGGTTCCGGCGACTTTCTTCATCGATTTGATCTGTGCATTACCACCAACACGTGAAACTGAGATCCCAACGTTTATTGCCGGGCGTATACCTGAGTTGAACAAACCGGTTTCAAGAAAAATCTGCCCGTCAGTGATAGAGATCACATTCGTGGGAATGTATGCCGAAACGTCGCCGGCCTGGGTTTCTATTATCGGAAGAGCTGTAAGTGAACCACCCCCTTTTACAAGGTGTCTGATCGACTCGGGAAGGTCGTTCATATTCTTCGCAATTTCATCGGCCGAGATAATTCTTGCGGCACGTTCAAGCAGGCGTGAATGCAAATAGAATACATCGCCGGGATATGCTTCACGACCGGGGGGCCGACGAAGGAGCAGGGAAACTTCCCGGTACGAAACGGCCTGTTTCGAAAGATCATCATAAATAACCAGTGCGGAACGTCCGGTGTCGCGGAAAAACTCACCGATTGAAGCACCGGCAAACGGAGCATAAAATTGCATGGCGGCAGGGTCGGAAGCGGTAGCCATAACAATCACAGTGTAAGCCAGGGCGCCCTTGTCTTCAAGAACCTTCACGATGTTTGCAACTGTGGAGCCTTTCTGCCCTATAGCAACGTAAATACAATATACCGGTTCGCCTTTTTCGTAATAATGTTTCTGGTTGATGATGGTGTCGATGGCGATAGCTGTTTTCCCTGTCTGACGGTCACCGATGATAAGCTCACGCTGACCGCGTCCGATAGGAATCATGGCATCAATAGCTTTTAAACCCGTTTGCAGTGGCTGGTTAACAGGCTGGCGGAAGATAACTCCCGGAGCCTTGCGTTCCAGCGGCATCTGGTAAAGCTCTCCCTGGATGCTGCCTTTCCCGTCGATGGGCTCGCCCAAGGTGTTTATGACACGCCCCAGCAATCCTTCTCCCACATTTATCGACGCAATCTTGCGGGTACGTTTTACCTTATCCCCTTCTTTGATATCTGCATAGTCACCGAGTATTACAGCACCAACGTTGTCTTCTTCAAGATTCAAAGCAATGCCCAGAACCCCGTTCTTTTCAAACTCAACAAGCTCGCCGGAACCAACATTATTCATTCCGTAGATCCTCGCGATCCCGTCGCCTATCGTCAGTATAGTGCCTATTTCCTCAAGTTCGGTCACATTCTCGTAACCTGCAAGTTCTCTTCGCAGAATTGCGGTAACTTCAGCGGGTTTAATGTTTGCCATGTTATATTCCTTTTACATATAAATTAATCTTCGCCAGACCTTTTTTCATCCGGTCAATCTGCTTTTGAATGCTGGCATCATATTGTTTGTCGTCCCAGCTTAAAACAAAGCCTCCGATCACCGACTCATCCACTTCTTCAATAATCTCAATACTCGCTTTGGTATACCTGGCCATTACAGAGCTGAACTGCCCCCTTAGGTCCTGATCTATAGGAACAGCTGTTTTAACCCTAAGGACGATAATATTCTTATATAGGTTATATTGCTCAACAAACTGATTAACTACTTCAGGGATAGTTGATTCACGCCTTTTGGCAACAAGCAGGTTGATAAAGGCAATGGTAACAGCGTTGAACCCTGCAAGAATCTCATCCATTACAGCACGCTTTTTCCCAGGGTTGATAATAGGAGCTCTGAGAAAAAGTTTAAGTGGCCTGGTCTCCCTGATAAGCGTAGAAAGCAAGACCATATCCTTGTTGACTTCTTCCAATACCTTTTTCTCCAAAGCCATCTCAAAAAGGGCTTTAGCATAGCGTTCGGCGATCAGGGTAACGTTCATCTCCGTACTCTTAATTAAGGTTTATTTCCTCGAGGAGATGGCGTGCATAATCTTCCTGCTTTTTGGGATCAGCCAGTTCCCTCTGAAGTATCTTCTTTGCAATTTCAATCGATAGCTGGCCAACCTCGTTTTTCAGTTCGGTCAGTGCAGCCATTTTTTCATTCCTTATATTTTCCAGGGCACTGGCTGTAATATGACCAGCTTCTTCACTGGCTTTTGCACGGGCTTCCTCGATGATCTTTTCCTTGATCTTCCTCGCTTCATTAAGGATGTTATCCCTTTCATTCTTAGCATCGGCCAGTAGCTGCTCATTACTAAACTGCAACTGTTTCATTTCTTCTTTTGCCTTGTCGGCGGATGTGAGAGCGTCGGTAATCGCATCTTCACGATCTTTCAAGGCTTTGAGAATAGGTATCCACGCAAATTTCTTTAACAGGAAAAGTAGTGCCAGGAAGACCAGGGTCATCCAGAATATAAGACCTAATCCGGGGGTAATCAGTTCCATAGGTTGTTCGTTTTGTTGTTTGAATGAAGATTTTTACGGCATGACCAACCGTCATGCCGTAAAAATCCTGACGTTGCTGCTAGATAAACAGGATCAGCAGACAAACGACGATAGCAAAAAATGCTACTCCTTCGACGAGAGCAGCGGCGATGATCATGTTTGAACGGATATCGCCTACAGCTTCCGGCTGACGGGCAATCGATTCGAGAGCGCTACTACCGATGTTGCCGATACCAATACCGGCACCGATTACAGCGATCCCTGCACCCAAACCGGCTCCCATCTTTGCAATCGCGGCAAAATTGCCTGCGATCTGAAGAATAATTGCTAAAAGAGTCATGATGTTTGTATTAAAGGTTACTACTAGATTTACAATTTACAATTTACAATTTTTTTGTGTTTCACTATTTCACCATTTCACCATTTTCTAATGGTGCTCCGGTTCTATCGTGGCCAATCCGAAATACAAGGCCGATAAAAGTGTAAAAACATACGCCTGGATGAAAGCAACCAGGAGCTCAAGCAGGTTCATGAAGATCATGAATGCTACCGCTCCAACTGAAACACCATAGCCCAAAGCCACGTTCATCGCTCCGAAAATAAAAATCAGGCTTATAAAGCCCAGAGTAATGATATGACCCGCAGCCATATTGGCAAAGAGTCGGACCATCAGTACGAAGGGTTTTGTGATGACACCTATTATTTCAACCACGGGCATCAAAGGTATAGGAAGTTTCAGCCACCAGGGAACGCCCGGGGTATTCACAATATCAATCCAGTAATGCTTGTTCCCGCTTACCGTGGTGAGGATAAAAGTGAAAACAGCCATGACCATGGTCACAGCAATATTTCCTGTAACATTTGCCCCTCCCGGAAAAATTGGTATAAGCCCAAGAATGTTATTCAGGAAAATAAAGAAAAAAATGGTAAGCAGATACGGCATATATTTTTCATACTTCTTCTCTCCTATCGAACTTTTTGCAATATCGTCGCGGATGAAAAGTATCAAAGGTTCAAGCAGGGACTGCATTCCCTTTGGCGCCTTGCTCCTGTTGCGGGAATAGGATCTGGCTATCGAAATAAATATCACCAGCAAAAGAAAGGCACTGATAAAAATAGCGAGCACGGTCTTGGTAATTGAAAAATCATAAACTCCGGGTCCTCCGGGAATAGCGCCCAATCTCACAATCTTTCCTTTCTCAGGACCCTCTTCAGGAAGACTGAAGCCCTGGTAAGAACGTTCTTCGTTATGAAACCTGGATGAACAAAAAGTATAAAGCTGTCCGTCGTAAAAAAGAATAACTGGCAGTGGGATCAGCAGTTTGAAATGGCCAATCTCTAAAATATGCCATTCGTGATTGTCGGTAACATGTTCCATGATCATGTCACCTGCGTTGAACCCTTCGGCTTTCTTCTCAATCTTCTCCTTACTGAAAACACTGTCATTCGCAGGGTTCAGGCTCACACCCTCCTGGGTTGATGCAAAAGAATTTACCCCGGGAGAGAATAAAAATAAAGGAATTACTAAAAGAGTCCTGTAAAATAATTTCAGTATAGCCTGGAAATGTCTTCTCATCGTTTGGTCAGGAATCAATGCTGCAATGTTAAGAAATTTTCTGTCGCACTTATGCTATTTTTTCACAAACGGCGTATTAACATATAGGATTGTGGTCTGATCTATACCCGCGTAAACCTGTATGGCTCCGTAGTTTTCCCAATGTTCCGTATCATAATACATCACAAAAGGTGTGAGGTCGCGAAAAAAAGCTTTACCATTTGCATCAGTATAGAGAGAATTAACCCATATGTGGTTTTGCAGGTTCTGATAACTAGTGGCAATATAAACCAGTTCGTTGGGGATAGGAACATTCGTCAGATAATCTACCACCATAACTGTCAATGTGCCAGTTGTTGCATTTTTAGAAGTACATCCGGAAAAAAGGACCAGGCACGAAAACGTTAAAACGCTGAAAACTGCAAAGATTTTTTTACGCATATCCTTTATTTAAGATAATGAAAATCAATATGTATAAATCCTATAACAAGAAAATCGTAAATAACTATAGAGATTTTCTCTGTCTCCGCAAAGTTAGAATTTTTTTTTACAATGAAAAAGCCTTTTCTGTAACCTTTGACTCAAATTCTCGTCTTAATTTTCCATTCATGGGAAATTGATTAATTTTGACGATCCCGAAATTTGCGAAACAAATAAAACCAAACTCGATGCGGGTAAAAAAGATTTTTACATCAGGCATTATTGTACTTGCCTTCTTGTTATTGATATCATTTCAGGCCAGGTCGCAGAAGATCTGGACACTGGAAGACTGTATAAACTATGCCCTTGAGAATAACCTGGATATACAGAAGCAGATCCAGTCAGTTGAATCCAATAAAGCTTACTTGATGCAAAGCGCACTCGGGATGCTGCCGAACCTGAACGCGAGCGCATCAAATTACTGGAATTTCGGTCAGACCATTGACCAGTATACCAATACTTTTGCTACAACATCGGTAAGGTCAAACAATTTTTACGTATCCAGCTCTATGGTATTGTTTAACGGTTTACAGAAACTGAATACTGTAAAACAAAATCAGATTCTGGTTCTTGCAAGCAAATATGACCTGGATGTAATTAAAAACAGCATTTCATTGTCAGTGGCCGGGTACTACCTTGATATTCTGTTCAATTCTGAACTACTTGACGTGGCAACTGAGCAGCTGCGCATTACAAAATTACAGGTTGAGCGTATGCAAAAAATGGTGGATGCAGGTTCATCAGCTAAGGGTGATCTGCTAAATATTCAGGCACAGAAATCCGCTGAGGAACTTACCCAGGTGCAGACCTCAAACCAGCTGAATATCTCCTACCTCTCGCTGGAGCAGCTGATCGATCTGCCTGTGACCAAAGATTTTCATATAGAAAAACCCAAACTTAAGGCAGTGGAAGCCCCCAAACAGCCTGTAACACCAGAGATTATCTTTGAACATGCAATAAAAACAAGGCCTGAGATCAAGGGTGCGGAAATGAGAGTGGAGGCCGCACAAAAACGCCTTGCTATTGCAAGAGGTATAATAAGTCCTACTCTTTCGGTGAGCGGATCCTGGGGAACCGGCTATTCAGGTGCGGCCAGGGAAATCGACCCCAATGTTACACCTACTATTACATCTTATAAAATGGGTATTACCCAGGTTTCCCGCGATACGGTCCTGGGATATCAGGTAGATTATGCCACCCGCCTGAAATCCTTTGGCGACCAGCTTAAAACCAATAATAACCAGAGTGTTGGATTTAACCTGAACATCCCTATCTTTAACGGGTGGCAGGGCCGTTCAAATATCACCCAGGCCAAGATACAGAAAAACCAGGCCGAACTGGATCTTGATATCGAGAAAAGAACCTTACGAAAGATCATTGAGCAAGCCTATGCTGATGCCGTTGCCTCGCTTCAGAAATATAACTCAGCTCTTGGAAGGCTTAATGCCCAGTCGGAATCTTTTAAATATACACAGCAGAAATTTGATGTTGGAATGATGACATCCTTCGATTATAACAATAGCAAAAAAGACCTCACGAAAGCTGAATCGGATCTGCTTCAGGCCAAATATGATTTTATTTTCAAGACTACTATTCTTGATTTCTACATGGGCAATCCTATTCAGATACAGCAGTAAAAGCCTTATCCTTAAATAAAATAAATACTCTTTACATGAGCTCAGCAAAATCCAGGAAAAAAATATGGATCATCATTGCAGCGGTTGCTGTTGTTGCAGTTATCGCAGTCTTTGCGGTAATCAAAGGAAAAGGCAGCGACAGCCAGAAAGTTTCTACCGAGAAAGTTACGAAAAGGACCATCATCCAAACGGTATCTTCAAATGGCAAGATCCAGCCTGAAAAAGATATAAAAATAAGTCCGTATATTTCTGGTGAAGTGGTTGAACTTACCGTGAAAGAAGGTGAACAGGTAAAACAAGGAACCCTGCTGGCAAAAATCGACCCTGAGATCTATATCTCTGCTTTCGATCAAAGCGAAGCATCATTAAATACACAAAAGGCAAACCTGGCTAACGCTAAGGCAAGGCTGGCCCAGTCAAAGGCAACGTTTGAAAATTCAAGACTTACATTTGAACGTCAGGAGAAGTTATTCCAGCAGAATGTGATTTCGAAAGCCGAATATGACCAGTCCAGAGCTTCTTTCCAGGTTTCAACCGCTCAGGTCAATGCCGGGGAACAGGATATAAAGGCATCTGAATTTATGGTCAAAAACTCTGAAGCGGCCCTGAAACGGTCAAAGGAAGATCTGAACCGTACGGCGATTTTTGCCCCGAACGACGGTACTGTTTCAAAACTCAGTGTCTTACAAGGTGAACGGGTTACCGGGGCATCTCAGTTTTCGAGTGGTACAGAGATCATGCGTATTGCAAATCTGAATGCAATGCAGGCTCTGGTTGAAGTGAACGAGAATGATATCGTCCGCGTCAGAATGGGGGATACAGCGCTGATTGAAGTCGATGCATATCTGAACCGGAAGTTTAAAGGCATCGTTACGGAAATTGCAACATCAGCCAATACAACAGGTGTAAGTGTTGACCAGGTAACCAATTTCAATGTAAAGATCCACCTGCTTAAAGAAGCCTACCAGGATCTGCTCGACCCCGCCAGACCTGATTTTTCGCCTTTCCGCCCGGGTATGTCCTGCACTGTTGAAATACAAACTGAAACTGCCATTAACACTTTGTCGGTTCCTATACAGGCTGTGACTACAAGGGTTGCCAAAGACAGCCTCGACAAGCTCAACGAGAAAACACAGAAAACCAAGGATGACGGTGATGACAAGATCACTTTTGTAAGCACCAAGAAAAAATCGGATGAGGTCAAGGAATGTGTTTTTATTTTTGCCGATGGAACTGCCAAAAAAGTTGATATCAAGACTGGCATCCAGGATAATACCAACATCCAGGTCCTCTCAGGACTGAAACTGGGAGATGAACTTATTGTGGCACCCTATTCGCTTGTTTCAAAGACCCTTAAAGACGGGGACAAGGTGAAGAAGGTCGACAAGAAAGATCTTTTTGAAAAGGAAAAATAGCCAATGGGCTCTATCCTTTGTCTTGAAACTTCCTCCCGGGTGTGTTCCGTTGCTATCGGAAATGAAGACCGTATTCTAAGCTGCCGGCAATCCGAGCAGGAAAACGCTCATTCCTCCGGTTTAACTAATCTTATTGAATCTGCTCTTCTTGATGCCGGTCTTGAAATGCATGAGTTGGCAGCCATTGCCGTTAGCATGGGACCCGGCTCCTATACCGGGTTAAGGATTGGAGTTGCAGCAGCCAAAGGGTTCTGCTATGCACTTGAAAAACCATTGATCGCCATTTCCACACTCAAATCTCTGGCTTTTGGTATGCGTGAACTGTCAGGAAATGAAGGCGGACTGCTTTGTCCCATGCTCGATGCCAGAAGAATGGAGGTATATACTGCAGTTTATGACTTCTCTCTTGCAGTAATCCGGCCTGTTTCAGCAGAAATTATTACCGAGTCTTCATTTGCCGGCCTCCTGGATTCAGAAACTATCGTTTTCGCCGGAGAAGGAGCAGAAAAATGCAAGCCCCTGCTTGGCTCGCATCACCATGCTACTTTCTTAGAGAATTTTAAACTTTCTGCAGCCTTCCTTTATCCTCTGGCCATGGAAAAACTCAGTGCCGGAGCGTTTGAGGACCTGGCTTATTTTGAACCATATTATCTGAAGGACTTTGTGGCAGGAAAGCCGAGGGTTAAAGGACTGAAGGATTGAATGTCGAATATTGAATATCGAATATTGAATATCGAATATTGAATATCGAATGATTTTCACCATTTCACCATTTCACCATTTTGTTAATTTTGCATCATGTCCAAACCATTATACTCTCGTTTCAATACCCGGGTCATTGATATCGGCGGTGTACCTGTGGGAGGCAGCAATCCCATCCGCGTTCAGTCGATGACCAATACCGACACTCTCGATACACGTTCAACGGTCGCACAGGCCATACGGATGATAGATGCGGGTTGTGAATATGTTCGTGTAGCCGTACCGGGGATGAAAGAGGCCGAAAACCTGAAAGTCATCAGGGATGTTCTGAGAAAAGAAGGATTTAAAACTCCTGTCATTGCCGATGTACATTTTAACCCTGCCATTGCCGAGCTGACAGCTCATTTTGTTGAGAAAATAAGGATCAATCCAGGAAATTATATCGATAAAAAAGGCAGGATGCAGGATGCAGGATACTGGATGAACAACAGCAATTACAGCCGGGAGCTGGAAGTTCTTTCTGAACGCTTGTCCCCCCTTCTGAAGATCTGCAACCAAAACGGGACTGCTATCCGGATCGGGGTAAATCACGGTTCTCTCTCGGAACGTATCATCAGCAGGTACGGCGACACGCCTAAAGGCATGGTTGAATCGGCTTTAGAGTTTGCGAGGATTTGTGAACATCATGGGTTCGGAAACCTGGTACTTTCACTTAAAGCAAGTAACACCCGTATCATGATACAGTCGAACCGCCTGCTGGTAAAAGCAATGCGATCGGAAGGAATGGATTATCCCCTGCACCTTGGTGTAACCGAAGCCGGGGCGGGTGAAGACGGGCGACTGAAATCAGCCGTCGGTATCGGCAGCCTCCTTGCCGATGGAATCGGGGATACAATCAGAGTTTCCATCACCGAAGATCCCGAATTCGAAATACCGGTTGCTTATGGTATTCTGCAGGCTACGGGTGCAAGAATTACCCGAACTGAATTCATTTCCTGTCCCTCCTGTGCCCGTACCCTGTTCAACATTCAGGAGGCCGTTCTGAATGTGAAAGAGGCCACAGGACATCTGGTTGGGCTTAAGATCGCGGTAATGGGCTGCATCGTGAACGGCCCGGGCGAAATGGCCGACGCTGATTACGGCTATGTGGGAGGCGCAAGAGGAAAAGTGATGCTGTATAAAGGTCAGAAAGTCCTGCGGAAGAATATTCCCGAAAGTGATGCAGTTGCCGAACTTATCAGGCTGATCCGGGAAAACGGCGACTGGGTGGAGCCTGTTACCCAACCACTGTCCTGATCCCTAAAGGAATTATTTCAAACGTAAAAGGTGTATGCCCCAGCGATTCCCCGTCGGTTTCAAGGTAGATCCTGCCTGTTGAGCGGATTCTGATATGTTTACCCCTGAATGTTTTCACCATGGGCAAATTTACGAGCGTGCCGTTATATAATTTCCGGGTATGTTGTATCACGACATATTTCGGGGCTTTTTTTATCAGGGTCACGTCGAGCAATCCGTCATCAGGAATTGCATACGGTACCTGCATCATGCCCCCTCCGTTATATTTACAGATCCCCACATTCATTGAAAAAATTTCGCCTTTAAATACGAATTCCCCGTCAACTTCGATCACCGCTTCTATGAAATTATACTGGAACAGGCTGGCGAAAATAAAATACAAATAGACCAGCGGGCCGCCCCGGCCCTTTTCTTTCATGATGTTCGTCTTCTTGGCCACCAGCGCATCATACCCCATTCCGGCAACGTTCATGAAATATCTTATTTCAGGTTTATCCTTTTGATAATGCGTTACAGTTCCCACGTCCTGCACAAAAGTTTTTCCCTGAATAAGGATTTCCAGGGCTTTCTTATAATCAAACGGGATATTGAACATCCTGCACCAGTCGTTACCCGTGCCTACAGGAATCATCCCGACCAGGATTTCGTTTTTAGGCACATCATTCTGACTGAAGATGCCATTCAGGACCTCGTTCAGCGAGCCGTCGCCACCGACCACGGCGATACGGCGGAAGCCCTGTTTAATACAATGGAGCGTGAGGTCAATGGCATGGCCGCGATGTGTTGAAAAAACAGCCTCATAAGGTATTCCGGAGTCTTTAATTAACTTCAGTATCTTAGGCCAGTCACGGGTTCCCTTCCTGCTGCCCGCATTTGGATTGACAATAAAAAACCACTTCATGAAACAATTTTTTAATGTCTGGCAAGTTAATTATTTTTTGCATTACCTTTATGAAATAATTGGACTGCTATGATCAGAAGAACAGGCATTTGCTTAATGACAGCCGCTTTACTCATTGTTTACTCAAGCGGTTTTTCGCAGGAAAGCGATACAGCCTCAAATACTTTAAAGTATTTCAATAAAACCGAGCTTGGTGTGTCAATAGGCATAGGCTCCTTCGGAACTGACGTTTATAACGGCATCGCTTATAAAGTGAAAAATGACGAGATCGTCGCCACCCTTCAGACTGTGAACGGAGTCATGTATAACAACCGCTGGTTGCTTGGTGTAAGCATTGGTGTTGAGAAATGGAGATACGGCTTGTTCTGGCCTGTTTATGGCTATCTGGGATATAATTTCAAACGGACTGAAAATACATTTTTTGCGAACATTTACCTGGGTTATGGTATAGGGACCAGGTATTCAAGAGGCTCCAGTGAGAATCGTTCATATATTGCTCAAGGCAGCGGTGCGTTTGCGTTGATGATAGGGGTCGGATATAAAATGAAGATAGCTAAAAACCTGAAGTTCGGATACGAGATCTTCTATAAATACCAGGCGCTGAATTCAAGTTATCAGAATTTTAATAAGGCCGACACTGCAAAGGTTTATCCCCCCCCAAGAATCGTTTCCTATAAAGTGGGTCTGCATTTTGCGGGGTTTAAGATCGCTATTTTCTTCCCCTGATCAGATCCGGTCATAGTCCTTTCTTCCGAACAGAAAGAAACAGTAGAAGAATGTAAAAAAGGTAACCCCCATCTGCGATTCAATGGTGTCTTCAGTCATCATCGAAAGGGTGGCAATAATAATAAAAACCAGAAAAAAATAATCGCTGAAACCTCTGAGCCTTAAGGCAGGGTAAATCAGGGCAAACAAAAACCAGGCTAGTCCTACGATCCCGAAACCGATAAATACCGAGAGAAACTGGTTATGTGACCTCCATCGCTGGTCGGGGGGCAGCTTTGAGTTCATCTTAATATATTGCTGCTGAAATGCTTCATTCATATCACCTGTTCCAACACCGGTAAGCCAGTTTCCGCCTATAATTCCCAGTGAGGCTTTCCAGAATTCAATTCTCTGCATCAGGGTATAACCGGTTGGGTCAGAGTCACGTTTGTACATTTCATAACCTCTGAGAAGTTCATAGATTCTTGACCTCATACTGAACTGATCGAGAAAAAGGTAGTTTGGAATTCCTCTTTCAACAGCTTTCAATTCTGCATCGTTTAGGGCATTGACCCCGTCGGCATCTTTCCTGAGGTTTTTGGAAGTAAGAAACCTGATCAGTGTATGTTCAATCTTTTCGCCACTTAAGCTCAGACTGTCGTACGATATTTTACTCCGTTTGTTCCAGGTGTCTTTCAGCTCGCCGAACTGACAATACAGGTAAAGGTAGTTCCCGTTCTCGGTCCAGTCGCTCGACCGGTTATGCACATAGGGGTTACCCCTGGAAGAAAGGCTGTCGAGCCGGGTTTTGTCAACCGGGTTGACCGAATAATATTCTTTAACAACCCTGCTTACATAAAAAAATGCACCGGCAGTAACAAGGGTCATCATCACGGCCAGGAGTATCTTCAGTCCTGGCCTTTTTTGCCTGAAGACCAGGATCGGAAGCAGAATCATTGCGGTGATGGCAAAAACAGCCAGGCCGGTAAATGATCTGCTATAAAATATATAGATTATAAACCAGGCCGAGACAAGCACAAAAAGAACCTTGCTCCATAAAGGAAATGTTCGCCTCACAATAAACCAGGCCATTATGAATAAGCCCAAAGCCAGCTCCAGGCCAAGAATGATATGCGAAACATTTCTGGAAACATCCCTGATATCAATATATTTTAAATGATATATCTTCCATGAATACATCAGGGTTCCGATAAGCAGCGCCAATAAAAAAAGGAACAGGTAAGCATTGAACAACTGCCGCCCCAGAGGCTTTGAAGTCCCGAGAAAAAGAGGGATCAGAATCAAAGGCAGCTTGGTCCTGAGGTCCTTCATGGCATAATCAAAATCGGTAGTGAAGATCAGGCCCGCCAAGTGCAGCAGAAATAATGAAAAAAAGACCAGTGCCGGTTTGTTTCTGTATAGGTCGCGAAAACCTCCGGCAATACTTTTAAAAAGAAAAAATAAGGCATAAGGTATTATCATTATGACCGCCTTTAGCCACGAATTTCTTTTAAGCCAACGCACCAGACCGGCCGTATCATACCTTTGCAGAATCCATGCTCCCGAAAGGACCATCTCTGAGATGCTGATGACGATCTTCGAAAATGGCAGCATAGAGATCAGCGCCGCCAGGGCTATCAGAAACCAGAACCTGCAAAAATCTGCAAATGTTATTTTCATGCGTTTCAGGCAAAGATCTTTGCCCTGCCTTTCTTCAGTTTGGTTTTAAAAATAAAAAAGGAATCCGTTCCCTTCATGTCGATTCGTTTAACTTCATACCTGGCTTTGAATGGAAAGGGGTTAATTCTGTTGCCGATCCTGAAAGCCAGGGCGAGCCCCGACTGAGCAAACATCCCGAACATCTCTTGTTTAAATTTCAGGTCTTTTTTTGGATATGCCCCATAGGGGTAAGCCAGCACATTGATGTAAGGTATCTTGTAATATTCCAGGGTCTGCCGGCTGTTCCTGAGATCCTCCTGCATGTCTTCCAGGTTCATGTCGTTGTAGCTTTTATGAAGGAAGGAATGTAGCCCGATCTCGATGCGGGTGCTTCGTGAGATCTTCTGGAGAGATTCTGCCGAAAGTACCTGCAGTCTTCCATCATCCCAGAGATTGGATTTTCCTGCAAATGCTACCGGCAAAAAAACACCGGCACAGAAATCATAGCGTTCGAGAAGGGGAAGTAATTTCTCTTCCACGCTTTGATATGCATCATCGAATGTAAGCACAAACGATTTTTTTGGCAAAGCGCCCCCCTCTTCATTTAGAGCGATCAATTGTTTAAGCGATAAACTACGGTATCCTTTTTCTTTCAAATACATGAACTGAAGCTCAAGCTTGCCGGCGGGAATATTCAGGCCATCAGCATCACGGCCGGAAATATTATGATACATCAGTACCGGTAGTCCTTTCTTTGGAAGTATAAGCAGACTGTATTCAAGGGTCAGATAAACGAGAGCCACAAAAATCAATACCGGTATAAGGATCTCGATGATGTTCATTGTCTTTTCTGAAGTTCTATGGTTTTTGCAATTTTTAAAGTAGCATAAAAGGCCGAGAGGTATGACCAGATAAAACCGGGATACCCGTCAAGAATTCCTCCCTTTAGTATATAAATCGTGAAAAAACTCAGAGGAAACTTGCAGACCACTGTGAAGCCGGAATACTTTTTTCCTTTTGCTGTAAGCCCTTCGGCAGCCTGGGTTGTATAAATATTTATTTTTTCAAGGTGATGGCGGATGTCTCTGTACGAATAATGCAGGATACGGTTTTTGAGTTTGCCGGTACGACCTTCCGTTACAATCCCTTCATGGACAGGAGTGGTTGTAAACCTTCCTTTTTTCCGGTTAAAAAACCTCAGATGCGTTTCATGGCCCAGACCGCTGTGCTTCATGACCCTTCCCATGTAGACCAGTGAAAAAGGGATGTTATAAGCATCAAATGGCAGATCGGGTGCTGAAGCCAAGACAGCAAGCTCTGAGGCAAGTGCAGGTGAAATCTCCTCATCGGCATCTACCGAGATCACCCAGTCGTTCACCGCCTGGTCAACAGCAAACTGCTTCTGATTCCCGTAACCGTCAAATTCCCTGATGAACACCCTGCATCCGGCACTGCGACAGATGTCTGCAGTGCGGTCGGCCGACAAGGAATCCACAACCACGATCTCAGCTGCAAAGGATTTCAGCGAACCAAGACAGCTCAGGATCTTATCCTCTTCGTTTTTTGCTATGATCACTGCTGATATCGGAGGCATAAACTTATAATTCTATTGTAAACCGGTCCCAGTCAATCCCCAGCGTAAAAGATTCCCTGTTGAGCTCAAGGTCCTGACGGGAAAGCCGGGCCACCATTACTGCTTCTTCGCCCGAAGGGGCCGATGCCAGGATATTTCCTTTTGGATCCACCACCATGGAATCTCCCGAATGGTGCATCCCATGGCCGTCCTCACCTATCCTGTTGACTCCTATGGAATACACCTGGTTCTCCATGGCGCGTGCAAGCAACAGGGTTTTCCAGACATGTGAACGGACGTTCGGCCAGTTGGCCACGTATACGAGTACATCATATTCGTAACGGCCATCGGTATACGTATTTTTACTCCAGACCGGGAACCTCAGGTCATAGCATACCAGGGGACAAATCTTCCAGCCTTTGACGTTAATCACCAGTCTTTCGTTCCCTCCATTGAATATTTTGTATTCCTCGCTTAAACGAAACAGATGTCTTTTATCGTAGGTTTCCAGTTTACCATCCGGATAAGCAGCGATGAGTCTGTTTACAAATCCCCCGCCGGTTCTGATCAGAAGGCTTCCTATGACAACCGCATTAAGCACTTCTGACTGTTTCCGGATATAGGTCACTCCTGCCCCGTTCATTTCTTCAGCACAGGATTCCGGGTTAATCGAAAATGCGGTATTGAACATTTCCGGTAAAATGACCAGGTCAACATCTTCGTGTATCTTCCGCAAATGCAGATCGAACCGCTTAAAGTTTTCTTCCCTGGCTTCCCAGCTCAGATCTGTCTGAATAAAAGCTACCTTTAAATCCTGCATAGAAGACATTTGAATTACAGGGTAAAATTAAAAAGATATGCATTGTGCCGGATAAAAATTTTAATTTTGCCGCAATAATAAACTTATACAGATGAAAACTATTGATGATTTTAATTTTGAAGGCAAACGTGCTCTGATCAGGGTCGATTTCAATGTTCCCCTCGATGCTCAGTTCAATATAACAGACACTACAAGGATAGATGCGACTATTCCTACCATCAACAAGATCCTTAGCGGTGGAGGCTCTGTGATACTGATGTCTCATCTGGGAAGGCCGAAAGGCGGTCCCGAGGAAAAATTTTCCCTCAGACATATTCTCACCTACCTGTCTTCAAAACTGAACCGCCCGGTTCAGTTTGCCGATGATTGTATTGGTGAATCGGCTTTGACCATGTCTGCTGCCCTGAAACCTGGTGATGTTCTGCTTCTTGAAAACCTTCGTTTTTATAAGGAAGAGGAAAAAGGCGACGAAGAATTTGCCGGCAAACTTGCAAAGCTGGGCGATATATACGTAAACGATGCTTTCGGAACAGCTCATCGCGCCCATGCCTCAACCGCGATCATTGCGAACTTCTTCCCCGACACGAAAATGTTCGGTTATGTAATGGGCAGCGAGATTCTGAATCTTGATAAATGTATGAGAGATGCCCAAAGGCCTTTCACCGCCATTCTGGGAGGAGCCAAGGTCTCCTCTAAGATCGAAATTATAAACCACCTGATGGACAAGGTCGACAACCTTATCATCGGTGGCGGGATGATGTTTACTTTTATCAAGGCCCTGGGAGGTGAAACAGGCGCCTCGATGGTAGAAGATGAATATGTTGAACTTGCGAAGAACATCATCGAAGGAGCTAAAGCCCTTGGAGTGAATCTATACATCCCTCCTGATGCGGTGATTGCCGATGCTTTCTCCAACGACGCCAACAAGAAACTTGCCAGCGCTTACGATATTCCTTTACCCTGGCTTGGTCTTGATATCGGTCCGTCGGCTATCCTGAAATTCAAACATGTCATAGAAAAATCTTCCACTATCTTATGGAACGGTCCCATGGGAGTGTTCGAGATGAACAATTACGAAGAAGGAACCAAAAGCATTGCCCTGGCTATTGCCGAGGCCACAGCAAATGGTTCATTCTCTCTGATTGGAGGGGGAGACTCTGTTGCCGCAATAAACAAGTACCATCTGGCCGACAAAGTCAGCTATGTATCAACCGGAGGCGGAGCGATGCTTGAATATATCGAAGGCAAGGAATTGCCGGGAATAAAGGCTATTCTCGATTAAAGAATCTTTTTTTTATTTCCCCGGATTTCCCGGTTTCTGTTCATCATTCAAAAGAGGAAAGTGAATACTGCTTCCCATCGTTGACATTATTTTGGGAAAGACTTTCTCAACTTTGTTGATAGTGAACGACCCTTTTCGGTCTTCTGCTGTAATCCATTTCTTCTTTTTATCAATGCTGAAAATGATAAAAAGAATGATGCTCGCATAAACCACTCCCTTGGCAAACCCAAGCAAAGCCCCTGCCAGCTTGTTCAGGAAACCCATCCCCACTACATCGAAAATTTTTTCCATTACTTTGGCCACGACAAGAACAATTATAACCACAGCAAGGAACGTTGCTATGAATGAAAGGATTGGAAGCCATGTTTTTGAAGGATGAAAATTGTCATCCAGCAAGACCTGAATGTAATTTGAAAAATGAACTGCAAGATAAATCCCAAGAACAAGAGCAGCCAGTGAAGCCAGGCTGATGATAAACCCTTTCCGGAAGCCGTTGATCGCGAACAGGACTATAAAGCCCAGAATAAGAACATCAAAAAAATTCATTTTCTAAGTCTTTTGGTCAACTCCGTTCCAAACACAAAATCATTCAATTCCTGATTCCCCATATGTAGTATCTCTTCCTTGTTTCCCGACCACCATATCTGTCCCTTATGGATGAATTCGATGGAATCACCTATAGAAAGCACTGAATTCATGTCGTGAGTGTTAACAATGGTCGTGATCCCGTATTCATATGTAAGTTCCTGTATCAGCAGGTCGATCACGCTGGATGTCTGGGGGTCCAAACCCGAATTTGGTTCATCACAGTATAGATATTTAGGGTTCATCACAATAGCCCTTGCAATAGCAACTCGTTTTTTCATACCCCCGCTGAGTTCCGAAGGCATCAGCTTGTTCTGGTTCTCGAGGTTTACACGCTTCAGTACGAAATTCACCCGGTCGAATTTCTCTTCCAGAGTCTTTCTGGTAAACATATTGAGCGGGAACATCACATTCTCCTGAACATTCATAGAGTCGAACAAGGCAGCGCCCTGGAACAGCATACCCAGTTCCTGACGTATAGCCTTCCTCTGATTGATATTCATTGCCGAGAAGTTGCGGTCGTCGTAAAGGACCTTGCCATTGTCGACCTCAAACAAACCTACCAGGCATTTCATGAGTACCGTTTTACCGGAACCGCTCTGCCCTATGATAAGGTTGGTCTTGCCCGGATGAAATGTACATGAAACATCCCTGAGCACATGGTTCTCGCCAAAATATTTGTTGATGTTCCTTGCTTCTATCATCCCAGCAGGAGTTGAGTAAGGACAAGGTTGAACAGGATGATAACGATGCTGCTGATCACGACCGCTTTGGTGCTGGCCTGCCCTACTTCGAGGGCCCCGCCCTGGGTCTGGTAGCCGAAATATCCGGAAACGGTAGCAATGATAAAGGCAAAAAAGATGGTTTTTGTCAGTGCATAAAATATAGTATAGGCCTCGAAATCATACCTTATTCCCAGAATGTAGTCGTGCATACTTACGAGTCTCGAGAACATCATGGCACCCCATCCGCCAATGATTCCAAGGCACATGCTGAAAACAATAAGGACCGGGTTGATAAGGACGGAGGCAACAACTTTTGGAAAAATCAGGTAGTTCGCGGAATTTACTCCCATGATCTCCAGGGCATCGATCTGCTCGGTTACCCGCATGGTACCGATCTGCGATGCGATGCGACTACCGACTTTGCCAGCCAGGATCAGGCTGATCACCGTAGGAGAAAATTCCAATATCACCGATTGCCGGGTTGTGAAACCTACCATCGACATAGGAATCAGGGGGCTGTCGATGTTGTATGCCGTCTGAATTGCAACAACCGCTCCCATGAACATGGAAATAAAAGCTACTATTCCGATGGAATCCAGGCCGAGCTGGTCAATTTCGAAAAACAGCTGCTGCCAGAACAGCCTGCCTTTCTGGGGTTTTGTGAACACGCGCCGCATCAGCAGCACATAGTTTCCGATAGTTGAGAGAGGTCTTAACATAAATCCTGTGCTAAGATACCATTTTTATTAAAATTAACGTTTTAATTGGGAAATTGGTATTTTTAAGCTGTTGATAAATTTATGTGCAAAGTTCTGTTTAGGAGATGGTTTTTGTTGATTTTTGCAGCGATGTTGATGGCTGTAGCATCTTCCTGTTCGTCACAGCAATATCCATCCCGTCCAAAACAAAAACACCCGAAAAATTGCAACTGCCCTTCATTCGGCTCTTTGAGCGTACGACCGACAAACGTTATAAGCTGAACCCCGAAAAAATTGAGGGTATTTTCGGGGAGTTCATTCCTGTAGCTGCCATGGACATGCTCATTGTCTGCCTTCAGGGACATTCCCTCGATTGCAGAATCGCACGCAAGCGAGCGACCAAAACCGGGGATTTTCGTCCCGCGGGAAAGGGCCATCCGCCAAGAATCACAGTGAACGGTGACATGAATCCTTATGCGTTCCTGCTTACCCTGATCCATGAAGTCGCCCATTTCTTTGTTTATCTCGATACCGAAAAATCCAATACGTTCCTGATGCGCAAGCACCGGCCAAAGCCACATGGCAAGGAATGGAAAAAACGGTTCACCGGACTGATGCAGCCGTTTATCAGTATGAATATCTTCCCCCCTGAAATTGAAAATGCCCTGGTCTCTTATTTTGAAAATCCAAAAGCGTCTTCCTCTGCTGATAGCCTTCTCCAGCGTATGCTGCAGGCTCACGACCCTCCCGGAGAGCATGTCAGAATCACCGATGTAGCTGAAGGTGAATTGTTTAAAACCGGTTCCGGAAGAATTTTCGAGAAGATGGACAGACTGAGGAAGCGTTACCGCTGTATGTGCGTCAAATCTCGAAGAATGTACCTTTTCAGCCCTGAAGCAATGATTTTACCCATGAAACGGAAAAGTGAAGAAAAAGTATTGTAATACGTCGGGATAATAATTAAGTTTGCATTAGAAAAGTTAATCGTATTATGGCAGTATCAAAGCATAACTTCTGTGTGATTATGGCTGGCGGAGTAGGTGCCCGCTTCTGGCCCATGAGCAGGACCACCCACCCCAAACAGTTTATCGATATCCTGGGTACAGGTGAAACCCTGATTCAGCAGACTTTCAACCGGTTCAGGAACATCTGTCCAAGGGAGAATATGTATGTGGTGACTAATGAAATTTATTTCGATCTGGTAAGGGAACAATTACCGAAGATTCCGCCGGACCAGATTCTGCTTGAACCTTCGCGCAGAAACACTGCTCCCTGCGTGGCCTATGCAAATTACCGTATACTCCTCCGCGATCCGGAAGCAAGGATAGTTGTAGCCCCTTCCGACCATGTCATTCTTAAGGAAGACATTTTTACAGCCAATATCAAATCGGCCCTTGAAGCGGTGGCCAATAACGACTGGCTGCTCACTCTCGGGATCAAACCCAGCAGGCCCGATACCGGGTATGGGTACATACAATATAACGAAGGTACTGTTTACCCTAAAGATCCTCATCTCAGAAGGGTAAAAACGTTTACAGAAAAACCCAACCTTGATCTGGCTTTAACATTTCTGAAGTGCGGTGATTTTCTCTGGAACGCGGGAATATTCATCTGGTCTGTAAAAAGTATTATGAAAGCCTTTGCAGAACATCTGCCGGAAGTGGACCTGCTGTTTAAAAAGGGGATAAATGTTTATAACACTTCTAAAGAGAAAGATTTCATCAGGGATGCCTATACGATTTGCAAAAGTATTTCCATTGACTATGGCGTGATGGAAAAAGCAAGCAACGTATATGTACTTGCTGCCGATTTCGGCTGGTCGGATCTCGGAACCTGGGGTTCCCTCTTTGAGAATCGCCCCAAAGACAAGCATTCCAATGCCGTGGTAGGAAAAAACGTTATTCTTTACGATTCTAAAAACTGCATCGTCAATATGCCCAACGATAAAGTAGCCGTGCTTGAAGGTCTGAATGACTACATCGTGGTAGAGTCTGATAATGTTCTGCTTGTTTGCCGCAAAGCCAACGAGCAGCAGATCCGGCAGTTTGTGAATGACGTCAGGCTGGAAAAGGGCGAAAAATTCGTTTAAACCGGAAAAAAATAAAACCTCTTTCCCGGCGTTATTGAATAAAACACCTATCGTGGATATTTATCTCAGAAAACGACGCTGGAAGCTGATCCTTTTCGCGATTGCCCTCGTGATTGTGACGGCTTCATTATATTATACCAGCATCCTGGTCAGCGAGATCCGTAAAGACGAGCGCAAGAACGTTGAGATATGGGCCGATGCCATCCACCATAAAGCAGATCTTGTAAATGTAACGAACAAACTGTTCGAGCAGATCAAGGGTGAGGAAAGACGCAGGGTGGTTGTGCTGGCTGAAGCCCAGCGAAGGATCATCACCGACATATCCAATGAGAACCTGAACTTTTTCCTCGAGATAATTTCCAACAACACAACCATTCCCGTGATCATCACCAATGAGGATGGAATTATCAGTTTCACCCGGAATATCAAGCAGGGAAAGGATTCTCTGCTTAGTCTTACAGGCACGAAGCTGGAAGGAAAGCTGCAGAAGGATTTTACTAAATATTCCCCCATCATCGTTAATTATTACAGGGATAAAAAGATTTACCTGTATTATACCGATTCGAACATTTTCACGGAACTGAAAAAGGTCATTGACGAACTCATCGACTCTTTCTTTTCGGAAGTTGTATTAAATTCGGCCTCGGTACCTGTAATCGTGACCGACAGCACCGGAAAGAAATGGACCAGCTACGGCAACATCCCTGAGAAAAAAATGAAGGACCCCCGCTTCGTTGAAAAAACTCTCAATTCGATGGCATCCGGTAACACTCCCATCAAAGTGAACCTGGCAAATACCGGGGTTCATTATATCTATTTCGAAGACTCCTTCCTGCTGAAACAACTGCAGTATTATCCCTTTGTGCAACTTGCGGTGATCGCACTGTTCCTGTTCATTGCGTATTTGCTGTTCAGCTATGCAAGAAAATCGGAACAAAACCAGGTATGGGTAGGTATGGCCAAAGAAACAGCCCATCAGCTGGGAACGCCGCTTTCATCGATGATCGCGTGGATTGAACTGCTTAAACTCAAAGGGCTTGATAACGAGACTGTGGTTGAAATTGAAAAAGACGTACAGCGGCTTGAGACAATAACCGACCGTTTTTCTAAAATAGGTTCAGCCGCCAAACTTGAAAAACTGAATATAAATCAGGTCGTTCAGCAGGCTGTAGACTATATCAGTACACGCACTTCCCGGAAAGTAAAGTTCGTGGTGAGCCCTCCCCCAGTGAAAGTCATGGAGATCCCCCTTAACCTTCACCTTTTTGAATGGGTCATCGAAAATCTTTGCAAAAATGCCGTGGATGCGATGGAAGGCAGCGGACTGATAAATATTGAAATAAGTGACGATGATGACCATATCCATATCGATGTAAGCGATACAGGTAAAGGGATCCCCAAATCGAGGTTCAAGACGATTTTCCATCCTGGCTTCACAAGCAAGTCAAGGGGATGGGGCCTGGGCCTGACACTTTCAAAAAGAATCATCGAGAACTATCATAACGGAAAGATCTTTGTAAAATCATCGATCCTTGGTAAAGGCACTACGTTCCGTATTATCATGAAAAAGTAGAAGGATGGCCGGGATTTACCTGCATATCCCTTTTTGTAAAAGCAAATGCCCCTACTGCAATTTCTTTTCCGTGGCTTCCTTAAAAGCTGCTGAAGAATTTCTTCCGGCTCTGAAAAAGGAAATCAGCCTTCAGCAACATTATCTGGGTAATCAAAAAATCGAGACTCTGTATTTTGGAGGAGGCACGCCTTCACTCATAAAGCCATCCGCCATTAACCGTATTCTTGAACAGATCCGGGAATCTTTCTATGTTAAGAAAACTGCTGAGATCACCCTCGAAGCCAATCCTGACGACATCACCGTCTCCAATTTGCAGGCATGGCGAAATGCCGGGATCAACAGGCTGAGCATAGGGATTCAGAGTTTCAATGATGCCGATCTGAAGTATCTTGGCCGCGTCCATAGCGGGGCTCAGGCCGAAAAATCGGTTCAGCTCGCCCTTGAACATGGCTTTAATCACCTTTCGGTGGATTTCATTTATGGTATGCCCACCCTTTCTGACTCAGCTTTTGCCGATAACCTGGAAAAAGCCGTGAGTCTTCAAATTCCGCACATTTCGGCTTACGCGCTTACAACAGAACCCAAAACAGCAATGGATGTGATGATCAGGAAGCTACAGATGCAGGGACCGGATGAAGAAACAGCCGTCTCCCAGTTCCGTTACCTGATGCAATACCTGGGTTCCCGCGGTTACGAGCATTACGAAATTTCTAATTTCTGCCTTCCCGGAAAATATTCCAGGCATAATTCCTCATACTGGAAAGGTGATCATTATCTGGGCCTCGGACCGTCTGCGCATTCCTTTAACGGTATTTCAAGGCAGTGGAATGTAAACGGGATCAGCCGCTATACGAGTCTCGTTAATGCAGGTGAGTCTCACTTCGAGACTGAAGTGCTCAGCCCTTCCCAGAGATACAATGAATATGTGATGGTCTCCCTGAGGACAATTTGGGGAACCAGCCTTGATCATATCAAACAGGAATTCGGGGAAGGGCCGGCATCATATTTCAAAGACCTTGCTTTCCGCAACCTTATAAGCAAAGACATGATAGAACGTGAGGGTATCTTTACTTTAAGCGATAATGGAAAATTGTTTGCCGACAAGATTAGTTCGGATCTGTTTCTTGATAATGATTAATATTGCCATTCCTAACATTCTTCCCATGAAAAAAATTCTTACTCTCTGTATTACCGTTGCATTGATCATGGCCTTTGAAAATGCAGGCAGGGCGCAGACGATCAAAACACCAGAGGAGTTTTTCGGTTTTAAACCCGGTACCGATCGCAAGCTGTTCAATTATGAGAAGCTGGTCGACTACCTTAAATTGCTTGAGCAATCGTCTCCCCGGATAAAACTCGCTCAGATCGGCCAGACTCCCATGGGGAAACCTATGTTCGTTGTGTGCATCTCATCCGCCGATAACATTAAAAACCTTGATAAGCTTAAAGAGATCAACCGGGAGCTTGCACTGAACCCCTCACTTACTGCCCCTACGCTCGAAAAAATGGCTGAAGAAGGGAAAGTTTTTGTGCTGGCTACCCTTTCGATGCATTCAACTGAAGTAGCTCCTTCCCAGTCCCTGCCCCTGATTGCATACGAACTGGCCACAACCACTGATCCCGGGAAACTGAAATCCTTAAACGAGGTTGTATATATGGCTGTTCCCTGCCATAATCCCGATGGCATGGATATGGTGGTTGAGAATTACCTGAAGTATGTCGGCACCGACCTTGAAGGAAGCTCCCTGCCCAGGGTCTATCATAAGTACGCCGGGCACGACAACAACCGAGATTTCATCTCACTTACCCAGGAAGACAGCCGTGCCATCGACGGTTTATACAGCAAGGAATGGTTCCCCCAGGTGATGGTCGAGAAGCACCAGATGGGATCCGAAGGGGTAAGGTATTTTATCCCTCCTCCCCATGACCCCATTGCCGAAAACGTGGATGCAGGGATATGGACCTGGGTCGGAGTGTTCGGATCAAATCTGATGAAGGATATGACTGCGGATGGCCTTCAGGGGATTGCACAGAATTATCTCTTCGACGATTACTGGCCGGGCTCAACGGAGACCTGTATCTGGAAAAATGTGATCGGGTTCCTTACCGAAGCCGCCAGTGTACATGTTGCCAGCCCCATATATTGCGAAGAGAACGAGCTTGAGACCGGTGGCAAAGGGCTTTCTGAATACAAGAAAAGCATAAACTTTCCCGAACCATGGAAAGGCGGCTGGTGGAGACTTAATGATATCATTAACCTTGAAACCTCCTCTACTTACTCTATTCTCAGGACTGCTGCCGCAAACAAGGGCTCTATTCTGCAATTCAGGAATTTCATGTGCCGTAATGAAGTGAAGAAAGGGATGACGGAAGCTCCGTATTATTACATACTGCCTGCAGCACAGCATGACCGGAGTGAAATGGTTTCACTGGTTAACCTTTTGATGGATCACGGAATTTCCACCTACCAGTTGCAGGATAATATTCTTGTGAACGGGCTTACAGTTGCGAAAGGCAGTATAGTAGTCCCGCTTGCACAACCTTTCCGGTCATTTATCAAGGAGATACTCGAAAAACAGAAATACCCGGTTCGGCATTATACCCCAGATGGAGAAGTGATGAAGCCCTACGATATAGCCAGCTGGTCACTTCCGCTTCACCGGGGAGTAAGCTGCTTTGAAGTAGATTCCCTCATCCCGGATCTTACATCCCGCATCAAACTTCTTGAGGGACCTTTCCGGCTAAACAAACCTGCTCCAGATAGTTACGCTGCAGCATGCTTCCCGGTTAGCAATAATGAAAGTTTTAAAGCCGTGTTTATAGCTAAAGCTTCTGGACTCGAAGTGAACCGAAACGCCAAAGGTGATTTTATTATTAAACGTGACGCTGGCAAAAACTCAAAACTCGACAGCCTGTTGAAGCTTATGACTGTTTCCCCTGATTTCCTTGCTGTCGGATCCGAACTTCCTTCGAGCCTGGTAAAACTTTCAAGGATTGGCCTGGTTGAAACGTTTATGCATGATATGGATGCCGGGTGGACAAGGTATATTTTCGATACTTATCACATACCTTATAAGATCATCCATCCCGGGGAATTTGAAAAAACCGATTTTATAAAGGATTATGACCTGGTGATCTTCCCCGATAACGATAAATCTATTCTGATGGAAGGAAAGAACGAATCTGACGGACAGACTTATCCGACTTCATACCCACCAGAATATACCAAAGGCATCGGGAAAAAAGGGATGGCAAAACTCATGGATTTTCTGAATCAGGGAGGAAAGATCCTTTCCTGGGGCGGTTCTGTTGAACTGTTCACCGGCCTGTTAAGTGTAAAAGCCGGAGATACTACCAGGGAATTCCGCCTGCCTGTGACCGATATCTCTAAACGTCTTGCAAAGGAAGGCCTCTATTGCCCGGGGTCCTTCATTAAAATGGACCTGGTTGGACAGAATCCTTTTACCGCCGGAATGCCGCCTTCGACAGGGATTTTCTTCCGGGGCGAACCTGTATTTGCAACTTCCATCCCAAACTTTGATATGGACCGCAGGGTGATCGGAAAATTCCCTGAAGAGAACATTCTTTTAAGCGGGTATTGCGAGAAGCCTGAAAAGCTGGCCGATAAATCGGTGATGGTATGGCTGAAAAAGGGAAAAGGACAACTGATTCTCTTCGGTTTTTGCCCCCAGTTCAGGGCTTCCACCCAGGCTACCTACAAGCTTCTGTTTAACCCGATGCTGCTGCCTTAGGTCGTAAGCCTGAGCATGGTTCCCAGGGGAAGATTTCGTTGAGCTCTGTCGGGGAAATAAAGTTCCGCCGATTCGGTTTTGACCCCGGTTTTAAAATGTGTTTTTACCAGGTTCCCGGCAATCTGAGCCGAAAAGCCCATGGAATAAAGGCTGAAAATCAGAAAACTATCTTTTGTTTCAAGTATTTCGCTGCAATGTGCCATCATTTCGTCTATGCTGTTTTGAAGCAGCCACTTCTCTCCCTCGGGTCCCCTTCCGTAAGCAGGGGGATCAAGAATTATTGCATTGTACTTATTCCCGCGATGGGCTTCCCTGCGGATAAATTTGAGGGCATCCTCTAAAACCCAACGAATGCCGTCAAGTTTCGACAGTTCCATGATCTCCCTGGCCCAGGTCAGAGTTGGTTTTGATGAATCTACATGCACTACATCAGCGCCCGCTGCCCTGGCCGCCAGAGATGCGCCCCCGGTATAAGCAAAGAGATTAAGAACCCTGAAATTCTGCTGTTTCTTCAACAGCCCTGAGATTTGATCGTAGATGAATTCCCAATTCACAGCCTGTTCAGGGAAAACCCCGATATGCCCGAAAGAAGTAAGGCCCAGCCGGAATCTGACATCCATGCTTTTATACTGAAACCCTATACTCCACTGATCAGGGATCTTTTTTAATTTGATCCACTCTCCTTTTTCAGAATTTTCTGATTTAACCTGGTCGACTCCTTTCTGTCGCCTGTATGTTGCATGGGCAAGTTTTTCCCATTCAGTTTCAGGCAAGGCTTTCTTCCATACCGCCTGGGGCTCGGGACGGGCCAGAATGAACGGCCCGAATCGTTCCAGCTTTTCAAGTCCGCCGGTGTCGATCAGTTCGTAGTCATTCCAGTGATCAGGAGTTAAAAAGTCCATATTTATACTCCGAGCAGGCGTTTGACGATCTCAGAGATCATTTTATTGTCGGCCCTTCCGGCAAATTCCTTGCTGGCCAGACCCATCACCTTTCCCATATCTTTTACAGAGGCCGCTCCGGTCTGAGCAATAATCTGTTGAATCTTTGCGGCAGCATCATCCTGGCTAAGCTGCTTGGGAAGGTAAGCTTCTATAATAGAAGCTTCGAAAAGTTCTTTTTTTGCCAGGTCTTCACGCTTGCCGGCAAGGTATACCTGAGCCGACTCTTTACGTTGCTTGACAAGTTTCTGCAGCAATTTAAGTTCAGCCACCTCATCAATCGCTCCTGTTCCGCTTTCCTTTGATTTCTCCAGCAGAATGGCTGCCTTCACGGCACGGATTGCTTCCAGTTTATCTTGTTCCCTGGCCAACATAGCTGTTTTGATATCCCCGTTGATCTTTTCTTCCAGATTCATGATAATAATATTTGACCTGCTAATGTTTCAGTAAGAGTTTCCGGGTCATTTTCCGGTCATCTGCAGTGACCTTCACAAAATAAAACCCCTCCTGAGCAGAGGAAAGATCAAACAAAAGATCCCGCTTTTCAAAGCATACCTTGTGCATAATGATTCTTCCGCTGTTATCCAAAACAGATACGGTAAGCGGTAAAAATTTGATTTTCCCCATATCAATCCGGAATGTCCCTTTTGATGGGTTAGGGATGATATGAATTGCATCAGAATCAGTCTCAGAAACCGACACGGTCGACTGTGCCTGGCTTACAGTAACCAATTGAGGAGGCAAGCCCGCTACCGTCACAGAAATCGCTGCTGTTCTTGAGACATAGTATGGGTTTTCAAGGAAAGCGGCATCAATGGTTCCGTCGCCGGTTCCTGAAGGTGTAACGGTGAGCCAAGAAGAGTCACAGGACGCCGACCAGGAGACATTGGAGGTAACAGCAAAACTGGTCGATCCCGCTGGTGATGCCGGAACATTCTGATTTGAAGGAGTCACAGAGAGAGTACTGGTTTGTGTTCCTGTAATGGATAAATTGTTAAACGCCCAGTAATATCCATATGTTCCGGTGTAATTCCAGCGGAACTGAACCTGTGATTGGCCATTAGCTCCCGGAATGAATTCGTAGAATGACGCCGGATTCGTAGTGGATGAGACGTAAGTCTGAATGACGGTCCAGGTGTTTCCTGCATCAATAGTATATGATAGAGTTCCTGATGAGCCATTTCCGCCTTGAAAATAATGTTCGAATGCCATGGTAATATCAGTGAATGCTGAACAGTCAAAAACCGGGCTTACGAGATCCACATTCTGGGTATTTCCCGAGCCAAATGCGCGGCTGTTCAGATAAGTATAATTCCCTGTAAGGTGAATAAGCCCGCCATTGACTACCCCGAACTTCCATATCTGGCCATTTCCCTGATGGTCAACCTGTGACCAGCATGTGGGAATTAACGTGCCGTTGAACAGCTCACTGAAAGGCAGGAAAAAGCTCCCGCATTGCGTTGTAAAAGACAGATTAATGCCGTAAAAGGTTCCATAGCTGTTCGTAGCATAGGCCCTGATATGATAAAGGGTATTGGAAGCAAGGCCGGTGATTGAACTTGTGAATGTTCCCAAACCTGAACCATCGGTAGTATGATTGTCTGAAATGGTCGGGTTGGCAGAAGTGCTCCAGCATACTCCACGGGCAGAAACTGCGCCTCCCCCATCGGAAACTACAATTCCTCCGGAAGTGGCCGTGGTCGGGGTAATGGCTGTAGCTTCCGTGGTTGTTAAAATTGCCCCACCGGGTGTAAAAAACATGTCATTCGCATTGGTATTACCGGCGCTGTTGACTCCGGTAAGCCGGAAATGACAGGTCGTTCCACCACTCAGGCCCGTTAGTGTGGCATTCACATCCACATTGGCCGTACCAGAACCGGCTGAGGTAACCGGAGTGTTGGAGCCATAAGCCGTAGTATTACCCCATTCAAAGTTATACGTGGAATTTAATCCGTTAGGAATAATGGTCCCGTTCAGTGTGGCAGTTGCAGGTGTAATGGCTGTGGCATCCAGAGTGTTTAACGTTGGATTGTCGCTGAATCTGAAAGATCCGACACGTGTTTGCCAGTTAAAGTCACCTGAAGTCTGCACATATTCTGTAGTAAACCAGAACGTCAGATCATCGGATGGATCTACCGACATCATGGAATAATCGCCCCAGCGGCCCACGCCTGCATAGGTTTGTGAACCTGTGCCGGCAATTAGTGTCTGCTCCGAAATTGTCATCTGGCCAGGAGGATCAGCGGCATGTCGTCCGGTATAACGTATAGAGGGATACACTATGGAAGCATTGGCAACGGTATAGCCCAAAGCTATATCTCCCAGCGCGTTCATGGCCGCACTGCCCATCCACCGGTTAGGTAAATCGGGAGCATAGGTCCCCTGCTGAAAAATGGACCATCCTGCAGCCCCGGTATTTCTAAGTTCATACCAGCGGATACCTGCATGTCCGGCTCCATCCACATTCACCGTGTGATTTGTAACCATGGCCTGGTAACTGCCAAAATTCCTGTACTGCAAACGGTACATCAGACGGTCTGACAACGACTCCAGTTTAGATGTAGTATTTGGCTGCGGAAGGCATCGCCCCCTGGGGTCTGAACAGAAAAAAGAGCTGAAAGCAGCCGGTGTAAGAGTGGATGTTAATGCAAACGTGGTGTTGGCCGGGGTTGTCCAGTCAGCATGAAAAGACCATATCTTTAAAGTGGGAGCCGAAGGAACAGTCCAGTCATTAAAATACGTAAAATAATTTGGTTCTCCCGCCGGAGGTGCTGTGGCGCCATCCCAATCGGAAGGCAGCATATTGTCTGGATCTAAACCGGTTAAATTTTTATACTGCAGGAGAGCTGTAGGGTCTCCGATAAGCATTTTAGCGCGATCCAGGGCACAGGCTCCTACTCCGCTGGAACCGTTAAACTGGTTAAATGAAACATAATAACCATCGGGCCAAACTCCGAATTTGGGATAATCGGGCATAGTGGTTGTAAAATTAAAAACATACCTGTACCATGAACCTGTAGGATCTGATGTCTGCGAAATAGCAACAAGTATTGCCTGCTGACCCGTTGGTAAAGCAAACTGTGAAATAAGCCAGCGTTGTGCTGCCTGATCATACAGAACAATCGGGTCTCCGTCATCTCGTCCGCTCCAGGGATAAGGGATGCCTTGCCATATTGTATGTAACGCCAATGGCCCCATAACAACCGCACCTGCCTTTGAATAAACCGCAAAATTCGAATTGACTACCTGAATATATTTATCCGTTCCCACGTCACCTTGTGTATCAGGGGGCATCACTCCCGACAGGTTGCCGACTCCTTCAAAGTTCGCAATGGGACCGGGGGTTTGAGGAAGATACGTGCCATCCTGTTTCTGCCACACCGGGTCCTCCTGCAGAATAAACGGTTCGAGCCCGCCATAACGGGTATTTACGCGATTTTCAATTTCTCTTTTTTCTTTCTCCATTTTTTCTTTCTTTGGGAGAAACTCTTTCATCTGACGCAAGGGAGGCGTTATGTCAAAATAAACAGGGGTGGAAACAAAGGTTTCTATACTGTCGGCACACAGTACCCTTGTGATATTATTGTGTTTTTTCTGACCGGAGACGGTACCGGCCAGAAAAGCCAATAACAGTAACATTATAAAGGACAAAACTTTTTTCATGCGTGTAAGATATTTGTTAGTGCTTCAGAATAAGCTTCTGGGTAACTTCTCCTGCTTCTGTTGAAACCCTTACCACATATGATCCATCTGGTGTACCAGAAAGATCAAATCTCAAGTCCGGTTTTTCCCAGCATACTTTGTACAATATAGTTTTTCCGCTAAGATCCATGACAGTGACTTTTACTGATTCATACTTCAGTAAGCCAAGATCAACTCTGAACACACCATTTGCAGGGTTCGGAATGATACGGATAGAATTTCCGCTAAGCTCAGGTACTGAAACAGTCGACTGCGCCTGGGATACTGTAACCATCTGAGCAGGTATCCCTGCAACTGTCACTGTGATCGTTGCAACTCTGGAAACATAATAGGGGTTTTGCAGGAAAACCGCATCAATTATGCCATTACCAGTACCGGAAGGAGTAACTGTAAGCCATGAAGAATCACTCACGGCTGTCCACGACGAATTGGAAGAAACACTAAAAGAAGTATTTCCCGCAGGATATGCTACATTCTGGTTCGGAGGACTGACAGTCAGTGTAGGGTTGATTCCGGCCTGGGTTACAGTTACAACAACAGGAGTAATCCCGGTCACAGTAACGGTGATGTTCGCCATCCTGCTGCTGGGAGATGTGTTTTCGGTATAATTTGCTGTGATTGTTCCATTGCCTGTCCCTGAAGGATTAACCGTACACCATCCCTGATCTGAAACAACTGACCAGCTTGAATTTGAAGTAACGCCAAAGCTGGTGTTTGATGCAGGGGATGCGGGTACATTTTGATTCGAAGGTTGAACTGAAAGTGTGGCAGCAGCAAAATCCTGAGTCACCGTTACGGTTACCGGCGAAAGGCCGGTGGCTGTAATTGTAATAGTGGCAACACGGGGAGCCGGATCAGGGTTTACCGAATAAGATGCAGTAATCGTACCATTTCCTGATGAGGAAGAAGGTGTTACAATACACCAGGCTGCATTGCTGCTGGTGGTCCAGGATGTGTTGGAAGTAACCGTAAAATCAACAGAGGCAGCCGGTGAATAGGCCACATTTTGATTCGGCGGGGTAACTGACAACATGGGTGCGGAAGCCGCCTGAGTCACTGTTACGGTGATAGGGCTGAGAGTTGCAACAGTTACTGTTATGTTTGCAACCCTGGAACTGGTTGTGAGGTTCTGTGCATAAGACGCTGTTATAACTCCGTTTCCTGTACCCGAGGGAGTTACAGTACACCATGTCTGATCCGAAACAACGGTCCAGTCGGCATTGGAAGTCACAGTAAAATTGGTTGAACCTGTCGGAGAATCAGGGACATTCTGGTTTGGCGGGGTTACACTGAGCGTGGGTGTAGCTCCTGCCTGGGTAACAGTCACCGTTACAGTGGGTGCACCACTGGCAGTTACTGTTATTGTGGCAACCCTGCTCGAAGCGCTGGTATTAACAGTATAATTGGCCGTGATTGTTCCATTACCGGTTCCCGAAGGGTTGACGGTACACCAGGTCTGGTTGCTGGCTGCATTCCAGGATGTACTGCAAGTTACGCTAAAGGGGGTAGAGCCGGCAGGTGTTGCTGGCACATTCTGGTTTGGAGGTGTAACTGTAAGAGTATTTGCTGATGTTCCTGTAACGGAGATGTTGTCGATAGCCCACCAGTACCCATAAGTTGCAGTATAATTCCACCTGAACTGAACAGCTGCATGCACGGCTGCACCTGTAACCGGTTGACTGAAGGTTGCAGGGTTGGTTGAACTGGTTGTCCAGGTTTGTATAGTGGTCCATGTAGACCCTCCATCGCTGCTGTACGAAAGAGTTCCTATACCACCTCCTCCGGACCTGAAATAATGGCTGAATCCAAGGGTGATTGTACTGAAAGCCGAACAATCCAGTACCGGTGTGATGAGATCGGCATTTTGTGAATTTCCTGCACCGTAAGCCCGGCTGTTAAGATAGGCGTAATTTCCTGTAAGAACCGGGGCTCCGGTATTTGTGATAACCCCGAATAGCCATATCATGCCATTTCCCTGATGGTCGACCTGACTCCAGCAGGAGGGGATGGTGGTATTGGTAAACGCCTCAGTGAGAGGAGGTGTATAAATCCCGCACAGACTTGTAAACGTAAGATCACTGCCATACCAGGTTCCATAGCTGTTGGTTGCATAGGCTCTGATATGATAAAGAGTATTAGACGTAAGTCCAGTAAGTGAACTGGTAAATGTTCCCAGTCCGGCGCCATCAGTAGTATGACTGCCTGCTGTGGTGGGGTTGGCCGTTGTGGCCCAGCATACACCTCTTACGCTTACTGCACCACCACCGTCGGAAACCACGTTGCCTCCCGAAGTTGCCGTAGTCATCGCAATCGCCGTTGCGGCAGTGGTTGTAACAATCGCTGCCCCCGGTGTAAAGCTCATGTCATTCCCATTGGTGCTGCCATCGCTGTTCACCCCTGTAAGACGGAAATGATAGGTAGTGCCAGCAGTAAGCCCTGTAATGGGTGCACTGACCGGAACAGCCGATGTACCTGATCCGGCCGAAACTGTCGTCGTTGAATTTCCATATGATGTTGTTGTTCCCCACTCAAAATGATATGTAGCGGCCAGTCCGTTGGGGTTTATGGTTCCGTTCAAAGTGGCTGTTGTTGGGGTAATGGCTGTTGCATCAGTCGTGGTAATTACAGGATTATTGCTGAATTTAAAGGAAGCAATTCTTGTTTTCCAGTTAAAGCTGCCGGCAGTTTGAACATACTCGCTGGTGAACCAGAAGGTGAGGTCGTCAGTCGGGTCAACCGACATCATCGCATAGTCGCCCCAGCGGCTTCCTCCGCCCTGAGAAGCTGTTCCTGCAATGATAGTCTGTTCCGGGACGGTCATAGTGCCAAGCGCATCGGTGGAACGTCTTCCTGTATAACGTATTGAAGGATATGTTGAAGTGCCATCAGAAACTGAGTACCCTAAGGCTATGTCCCCGCTTCCGTTCATTGCTATACTAGGCATCCAGCGGTTTGGAGCATCCGGTTCCCAGGTTCCCTGCTGATAGATATCCCAACCTGCCCCGGAACCTGTACTTCTTAACTCATACCAGCGGCATCCCGACTGCAGAGATGCAACGTTGACCGAATGGCTGGTAACCAAAGTCTGATAACTTCCGAAATTCCTGTATTGAACCCTGAACATCAAACGATCAGATAAGGTCTCAAGTTTAGTGGATGTTCCTGGCTGTGGAATACATGCTTCCCTGCTGTCTGTACAGAAATTAGTATTGAATGCGGCAGGAGTCAGTGTATATGCCAGTGCACAAGTTGAATTTGCAACAGTCACCCAATCGGTATGAAAATCATATATCTTCAGGTTTGCACCTGAAATAAACGTAAAATGGTTGGGTTCACCTGATACAGGCGCATTAATGCCATCCCAGTCACTTGGAATCATCACACCCCCTGCAGTTGAACAATTTTTATAAATAAATCCTGCAGTGGGATCCCCTGTCAGCATTTTAGAACGCTGCCAAACGCAGGCAGCCGGACCGCTTGCTCCGGTAAACTGGTTAACCGACAGATAATAACCATCAGACCATACACCGAATTTGGGATAGTCGGGCATAATGCCGTTGAAATTATATACATAACGATACCAGGAACCTGTCGGGTCGTTGGTTACCGATATGGCAACAAGCATTGCAAAAGGGCTGGAAGGGTAATTAGGTAAGGAGAATTGTGAAACAAGCCACCGGTCCGCTCCCTGATCATACAATACAATGGGATCCCCGTCACTTGTTCCCTCCCAGGGAGCACCAACGCCGGTGAACAGGACCGACAGAAGCGAAGGTCCAAGCACAGGAGTCGCAGAACCGTTCTTCTGATAAATCGCAAAATGACAATTGATCATTTGAAAATAATAGTTTAATCCAACATCTCCCTGGGTGTCCGGAGGCATCACTCCGTCGAGGTTTGTAACACCGTCGATATTGACAATAGGAGCTGAACTTGTTGTGTTTTCAGCTGCATTCGTGTTCTGCCAGTTCTGCCATACAGGATCTACTGTGAAACCCGGAGGAGTATATCCCGGGCCCACGTGGTTTGGGACTTCATCCCTTTCCCTTTTTTTGTTTGCTGCGGCCGCCGGGGCATTCTTCACCAGATCCCTCAAAGGAAGTGATTTGTCAAAATACAACGGGGTTGAATAATACGTTTCAAGACCATCGGGAGTTGTAATCCTGACGGTATTATTGGATCTGTTCTGACCAAAAGAAGTCACGGCCATAAATCCAAATAACATAAGCAAGATAAAGAATGGTGATTTCTTCATAAAAATTTAATTATCTATTAAATAATCAGTTAGTGCGTTTTTTAGTGGCGCAAATATACAAAATTTACAAAGCAGAAACTACAAATCTGTTAGGTTGGAATCAATCCCATTCCTCTCCTATTACCTGCCCCTTTACGCTGAGATAGATTTTTCTTATTTTGATGTCCCGTCCGGCCTTCTCCCTGGCTATCCTGGCAATCTGCAGCAACCCACCGCAGCAAGGGACTTCCATCATAACTACAGTCAATGAGCTGATGTTTGCCTCATTGATCATTATGCTCAGTTTTTCAATATAGGATTCCTTATTGCTGTCGAGCTTCGGACAAGCAATTGCTAATGATCTTCCCTTTAGAAAACGTGTATGAAAATTACCCATTGCAAATGCTGCACAATCGGCAGCAAGCACCACGTCGGCATTCCGGAAAAACGAAGCCTGGGGATTCAGCAGATGCAGCTGTACAGGCCACTGCTGAAGTTCTGATGAATTCAGCTCTGTGTATGGTTCTGCCTCCCGTTCAATGATTTCTATGGCACCTTCGGGACAATAGCCGATACAGGCACCCAGGCCATCGCAGAGCAGGTCACTGATCAGTCGTAACTTCCCGTCAACAATACGGAGTGCACCTTCATGGCAGTTGGGAATACAAAGGCCGCAACCATTGCATTTCTCCTCATCTATCTGAATGATGTTTCTTAGCATAAATTTTATATGAGTATTTCGGTATTTATTTGCTCTTTGAATCCTAAAAAAATTATAGGTATGAACTCAGGGTCTGTTCCTCAAGAAATTTCCTGAATTCAGAAGTAAGTTTGTTGATGACATTGCCCATCAGGCAACGGTCGAAGTTGCAAATGTCGTACGACAAAGGACAATCGGTAAGCTCTATAGGTCCCTCGATGGCCTGGTAAATATCGAGCAGGTTCAGTTCACCGGGTTCTTTTTTCATCGTAAATCCTCCGGCAGGCCCTCTTACTGATCTCAGCAGATCACTCTTTACAAGACGCTGTAAAACTTTTGCAATATGATTTTTGGAAAAGCCTGTAAATTCTGCAATTTTTACAGCGTTAATCCCGTCTTTGGAACGTGCAATCAACACCATGCTATGGATTGCAATCGAGGCCGCTTCGGATAATGCAAAAATTTTTGACATACAATATTTTTGGTACTTGAATGCGCAAAATTACAAAAAAATTTATACTCTCTCCCGAAAAGTATAGTGTCTGATTTCTTTTGTATCTTCGGCATATGATACGACAAATCGCAAGCCTTCAGAATCCTCTCATTAAAAATGTGATTTTGCTCAGTGAAAAATCCCGTGAACGGAAAAAACAGGATCTGTTTATTATTGAAGGATTTCGTGAATTTAACCTGGCCGTTTCGAGCAGATTTTCGATACATTCGGTATTTTATTGTCCGGAGCTGCTTGCAGCTGAAGATGTAAAAAAGGCGTTAGTGTCATCACCAAATGCCGATGTTTTTGAAGTTTCGCCCCAGGTATATAACCGAATGGCATATCGTAATGATACCGAAGGAATAATTGCACTTGCGAGGCCAAAAAACTTCAAATTAGGCGACCTTCATCTCTCTTCCAACCCTTTGCTTCTGATTCTTGAGGCCGTGGAAAAGCCGGGGAACCTGGGTGCTCTTCTCCGCACAGCTGATGCTGCAGCTCTTGATGCTGTTATCATTTGCGACCCTCTCACCGATGTGTTTAACCCCAACGCCGTGAGATCAAGCATCGGCTGCATCTTCACAGTACCCATTGCCGTGAGTTCTCCGAAAGAAACTCTTGCCTGGCTCCGTTCAAAAGGCATCAGAAGCTATGCTACTTCCCTTGAGACCAATCAGTTCTATCATTTGTGTGATTTCCGTGGTCCTTCAGCATTTGTTATGGGGACCGAATCAACGGGCCTTAGTGAACAATGGATCACCCAGGCCGATTGTTCCATAAAAATTCCGATGGGTGGCAAAATTGATTCTTTGAACGTGTCGGTTTCCGCGGCCATCGTGGTTTTTGAGGCCAGGCGTCAGAGGAATTTCGGGTTCTGAGATATTATTTATATTTTTCATGCTCCGGGTGCAAAACCAGGAAACCTCTTGGCAGTTCAATCCTGAACTCATGCCATTCGCTGGTTTTGGGATGCTGTATTTTTAAATAACAGCCATGAAGCCTTATCCTTCGTTCATATTTTGCATCAGCGCCATACCGCCTGTCGCCAACCACAGGGTGGCCTATATCGGCCAAATGGACCCGAATCTGGTTTTTCCGGCCGGTCACAAGCTGCAACTCAAGTAAAGTATAATTGTCCACAACCTTCACAACCTGATAGGATGTTTCGGCGTACTTCGCTCCATCCCGCTGAGGTCCTGAACGAACTTTATAATCAGGCCCGTCTGATAGCCAGCTTTTAAAAACACCGGTTTTATTCTTTAAACTGCCTTCAGCAAGGGCCAGATATTTCTTCGTAAATTCCTGCCAGTTTTCTTTCAGTTTTTCCTGGATTTCTTCCGATTTTGCAAACATCAGCAATCCCGACACTTCCCTGTCGAGCCGGTGAACCACAAATAATTCAGCCCTGCTCTTTGAGGTTGTGCTCAGGTATTCCTTCAGTTCTTTATAAGCGGAGGAACCGCTGCTTCCCTTTTCGCCATAAGTAAGCAAGCCCGCGGGTTTGTCGATAACGATAATCCATTCATCTTCAAATACCAGTCGGAATGGTGCATTTTGCCGCGCAACAATAACATGTCGTCTGTAACTGATTTCTTCTCCTTTGCACACCAGGGCGGCGGGATTCTTTATAATTTTCCCGTTAACCCCAATACTGCCATGGGATATCATTTTCTTAAGGCTTGTTTTAGATGACTGCGGATAATGTATTGCCAGAAAATCAAGCAATGATGCATTTTCGTTTACGGTATAAGTCTCAGACTGGTTCAGCATAAAAGGGGGTTTAAAACATTATATTTCCGCTGAAGCCTGCATCAAGCCTGAACTTTGCGAAAACGGGATTATGGTCGGAGTTTTCGAAACCCTTATCCAGGGTAAAACAATTAAGAGCTTTAACGTTAGGAGAAATAACAAAAAAATCAATTATTGTTGTTCCTGTTACACCCTTTTGGTATGGAATATCGGCATTCCTGTTGCTTGGCAAGAAATGATCATAAACAACCTGCCATCCGGGCATAAATGTATCACCCACTTCTGGCTGCATCGAATAAACCTTGTCGCCCGATCTGATTTCTTCCTGCCTGAATCCTCTGGGATTACTATTCCAGTCGCCGCCAACGATAATGAAACTGCCTTTCTGGTATTCCCTTTGAAGATAGGTCTGCAGGATTGCAAGTTCTCTGTTTCGCAGCTCCCCTTTGATATCGAATGCTGAATTGTGAAGGTTCACAACGATCAGCTGTTTTCCGCCCAGGACAGTAAATGTTGAAACCAGAAAACACCGCTTCAGGAACATCAGCCTTTTGGGCCATGAGAAAAAAGCATCATAGGCATGCCGTTCATTATTTTCGGAAGGAAACCTCGAAAAGGTACTAAGTCCTGCTGTTACCTTGCCCATTGGTTCCATCGGAGGAACCGGAATGAATCCGACTTTATAGTTCGCTGCATACGCGGAACAGAAAGCAGGAAGCGCTTTTTCAATCTCACTGAGCTGATCCTGACCATACGTTCGTTTGCTGTCCTTGTCGATTTCCTGTATTAAAAGAAAGTCGACCGAATCAAGTGCTCTTATTTCTGATGTTATCCCTTTCATATACTTCTCCATATCGGGCTTTTCAGGCTGCACAGTCTTCCCTCCATCATAAAAAAAATCCAGCTCTTTCCCCATTCCTGCGTATCCTATGTTCCATGTGAGAAATGAAAAATCCGATTTATTTGAAGGCAGAGGCTGGCCTTTTCCATTCGACGCCACAAATTCCAATGCGGCCGGATTGTACTCTGTAAATTGGAGATATAAAATAAAACTCACAGCGATTATCAGCGGGATCCCCAGTAAAATCAAGCCCGTATAAATTATTTTTCGTCTCATCGGTTTGCAGTCCTTTTCGTTTTTATCAGATATTTCGCAACAAATCCGATCCGAAATTAAGTATCTTTTTTCGTAATCTTACAGGATTCTGATAATATTTCAGAGATAGAGAAATCCGGGCCGAAATATTAACTTTGCATGCTTTTTATAATTGGATGAAAGAACATCCTGGAAATTATGGCTGTCAATAGTCTGTCTATATTCCACCCTCTTTTCGAGGGCATGATTCTTGGGATCACTATTGCCATTACTTTGGGCCCTGCCCTTATTGCACTTCTTCAAACCAGCGTAAAGCACGGCATTAAAACCGGCATCTTCCTGGCTCTTGGAATTTTTTTCAGCGACCTGGCTCTTGTGATAGGTTTTTATTTTGGAGCAGCCCAGATTGTCAACGACAAATTTTACCATCTGATCCTTGGAATAGTCGGAGGAGTTGTCATGACCATTTTTGGCATTTATACATTTTTAAAGAAAGTCCCCATGACCGAGCAGGTCGAAGCTATAAATGAAATAAAAGTAAGAAAACCCGGGCTTCTCCCCTATTTTTTTAAAGGTTTTGTTCTGAACCTCGCTAACCCCTTTGTATGGGTATTCTGGATCACTTCCATGCTTGCTATCAATGCGACTTATGGAGGCGACCAGCGCTCTGTTGCCCTGTTCTTCAGCGGGACATTGTTCATGGTGCTCACAACCGACATTCTGAAATGCGTTCTGGCAAATAATATCAAAATCCTTGAAAGCCCCTACGTGAAATTGTGGCTGAACCGTATCGTCGGTTTGCTGTTCATGATCATTGGTTTATTTATAGCTACCGGTTCCCTGGTTGAATATTACCGCGGAATTACGATACACATGCCTTAAATGTTAAACAAAAATAAATACTCTCTTATGAATCACTTGAAAAAAATGACCTGGGCAGCGCTTGTTTCACTGATGTTGGCGCTATCTTTCCCCGCCCTTGCCGACAATCCTCCTGACGAAGGAATGTGGCTGCCCTTGCTGCTTGACCGCCTGAATTACGTTGATATGCAGAAAATGGGGCTTCACCTCACGGCCGAAGAACTATACAGCATTAACCATTCCTGTCTTAAAGATGCAATTGTAGGCCTTTCTTCCAATGGCGGAGGACAGGGCTTTTTCTGCACTGCCGAAGTTGTTTCGGATCAGGGATTGATTTTTACGAATCACCATTGCGGGTATAATGCTATTCAAAGCCATAGCACTACCGGGCATGATTACCTGGCCAATGGGTTCTGGGCTATGAAACAAAGTGAAGAACTCCAGAACGAGAGAATGTGTGCTTCTTTTCTTGTACGGGTTGAAAATGTGACCGACTCTGTTATTCCCTTTCTTCCCGATACCCTGAAAGAAACCGACCGGCAGCTGAAGATCCGCGGTATCAACAACAGGCTGAAGAAAAGAGCTGAAGAAGGAGGCAAATATGATGCAGCCGTACAGGCCTTTTATGGAGGAAATGAATATTATTTATTTGTTTATAAGACTTACCGCGATGTTCGTCTGGTCGGAGCCCCCCCTTCTTCGATCGGGAAGTTCGGTGGCGATACCGACAACTGGATGTGGCCCAGGCATACCGGCGACTTTTCAATCTTCCGTATCTATGCCGATACAGCCGGGAATCCTGCAAAATATTCCGATAAAAACATCCCGCTTAAACCGGCCTACCACTTGCCAATCAGCCTTAAGGGAATCAAGAAAAATGATTTTGCAATGATCTGGGGTTATCCTGCAAGGACTTCACGCTTCCTTACATCTTACGGTATTGAGTTCAATCTTGCTGTTCAGTATCCCTCACTGATCACTATCTACGGCAAGAATCTTGAAATCATGAAGGAAAGAATGGATGTTGACAGAGCTGTAAAAATTGCATATGCCGGGAACTATGCAGGTATTGCCAATACCTGGAAGAATTTCATCGGCCAATCAAAAATGCTTAAACGAAATCATGTAGGGGAAAAGAAAAAGGAAATAGAAACAGCCTTTGCTACCTGGTGCGGCCAGGATCCTGCCCGCCAGAAAAAATACGGGCACGTCCTGGACGATCTGAAACAAGCCTATGCCGCTCTTGCAAAAGTCGCCGTTCCCATGTTTTATTCTACCTCCGGAGCTTCCGGCCTTGAGATCATTCAGACTGCGGGCAGGGCTTCAGCAATAGAAGAAGCCTATGAGAAAAAAGATAAAGCTGCTCTCGCTAAAGCCATTGAAACTTTCCGGTCAACTGTTCCTTCTATGTTCAAAGATAAAGACCAGGCTATCGAGAAAAAGAAGCTGGCTGAGATGCTGAGGCTGTATTCCCAGAACGTGGCTTCCTCTGAACAACCCTCAATCTTTAAAGAAATAACCAAAAAATACGGTACGGATTTTACTGCATATGCCCGGGATGTATATAACACATCTGTTTTTGCCTCCGCCGAAAAACTGAATAAATTTCTAAATAAGCCTAAACGTAAAACACTGGAAAAAGATCTGGCATGGAAACTTTCAGAGTCGGTAAGTGAAACTTCGGCTAAATATTCCAATGCAATGCAAGCCTTGAGAAATAATGTTTCTGTCGGCAACCGTTTGTTTGTAGCCGGAATTCGTGAGATGGACCCGGATAAGAAATACTACCCCGATGCCAATTCAACCATGCGCATGAGCTATGGAAAAGTCCTTGACTATTTCCCCGCTGATGCTGTTCATTACGAATATATCACCACCCTCAACGGGGTTATGCAGAAGGAAGATCCTGATAACGAAGAATTCATTGTCGAGAAGAAACTCAAGGACCTTTACCAGCAGAAAGATTATGGGAAATACGGTGAAAACGGCGAAATGATCGTTTGCTTCCTAACTACCAACGATATTACAGGTGGCAACTCGGGCAGCCCTGTAATCAATGCCGACGGACAACTAATCGGCCTTGCATTCGACGGAAACTGGGAAGCTATGAGCGGCGACATCATGTTTGAACCCGATCTGCAAAGAACAATCAATGTAGATATCCGTTACGTGCTTTTCATTATTGATAAATTCGGCGGAGCCACAAACCTGATCAACGAGCTTTCACTGATTCAATAAAGCCCCGGCGTTTTCACCGATCGTTTAACAGCCTTTATCGACAGAATCGGTCTCATTGCAGATTAGACCTGAAAATCCTGCAATGAGGCCGATTTCTTTCATATCTTAGCGTTGATTTTCAATTGTATCGGATGAAACTGAAATATAAAATTTTAATCCATATCGTCTTCTGGTTATACATATTTAACCAGGCCGCATTCCCGTATTTCATAAAAAAAGATGTTCCTTTCCTTCTACCCGATCTCATCATCCACATGCTCACCGGAATGCTTTCTTTTTACGCGTTCTATTTTTCATTCGGATATCTTTTCAAACTCAAAAACAAACTCATTAGTGTTCTGCTTGGACTGTCAATAGCCGGGCTTATTCTTGCAGGCCGTATCGCTATGGAATATCCATTCTGGAGATATCTCGTCCATTATGACATGAACAAACTGACGATCGATAAGGCATGGGTCTTTGATGATATCCGGCTGATCATTATCTTTTTCATTTACAGCCTGCTGATCCGCCTGGCAATCAATTGGTACGAAAACCAGAAACTCCAGGCCGATTTCATCAATCAGAAGCAGATCAGTGAACTTGCCTTGCTTCGGTCGCAGGTTAACCCCCATTTTTTCTTCAACACACTAAATAATATCTATTCTCTCGTTTACCAGAAATCGGATGATGCACCTGAGGCCGTGATGAAACTGTCGTCGATCATGCGGTATATGCTGTATGATGCCACCACCGACAAGGTGCTTCTTGAAAAAGAAATCGAATACCTGAAAAGCTTTATCGAACTTGAAAAACTGAGATTACGGAATAAGGATTTTGTATCCCTTGAAATCAAGGGTTCAGCCGAAGGGCTTAACATCGCCCCTATGCTGCTGATTCCCTTTGTTGAAAATGCATTCAAACATGCAAGCCGCACCGTTCCGGCTCCCGGGATCATAGTCAGCCTCGATGTAAAACCCGATATGGTGTCTTTTGAAGTGAAAAATTTCATCCGTAAAAATCAGCTGGCGCCTAAAGACCAGCAGGGAGGTATCGGGCTGAACAATATCCGACGCAGGCTGGAACTGCTCTATCCGCAAAAATACAGCCTCGATATCAATTCCGGCGAAGATATGTTTACTGTCAAGTTAATTATCCATTCCTGATGCAGATCCATTGTATTGCTATAGACGACGAACCCCTGGCCCTTGACATTATCAGGGAATATTGTTCAAAGGTGTCATTTCTGAATCTCTCAAAGACCTTCGACAACGCTGTGGATTCCATTGAATTCATACGTTCGGGCAAAGTTGACCTTATCTTTCTGGATATACAGATGGAAGAACTTTCGGGCATACAATTGCTGAATTCGCTTCAAAATCCACCCTTCGTGATCTTCACAACGGCATATGAAAATTATGCAATCCAGGGGTTTGATCTGGATGTGATGGATTATATGCTTAAGCCTATATCGTTTGCCAGGTTTTTAAAAGGAGTTAATAAGGTATACGAGCGAATGCAAATGGAAAATCAGGCGCACGAAAAAACCACCTCGTCCGAAGTAAAAAGTTCCGGACTTTCTTATTTCTTTGTAAAGACCGAAACCCGCATGGAACGAATCGAATGTCCTGATGTTCTGTATGTGGAAGGCATGGGTGATTACTGGAGAATTGTAACAAAAACCAGGCGTATTATGACCCTGATGAATTCTAAAAAACTGGAAGAGGTGCTTCATGAACCTTTGTTCTGCAGAGTCCATAAATCTTTTTTCGTGGCTCTCGACAAAATCGAATCCATCGAAAGAAACCGTATCAAAATCCTTGATAAATATATCCCTGTAAGCGAAACATTCCGTAAAAATTTCTTTGACCTGATCGAAAAGAATAAGCTGGCCTGACTATTTCCTGAATCTTTCCAGCAATGACTGGTCCTGGAATTCCTTAGCCAGGCCCTCAATCGTGGCGAACGGCACTTCAAACAAATCGAGTATCATAAGTGCATCCAGGCAATTATTGAATAAGGGGTCGACGTTAAATCCCAATACTTCCGCATTTACACTAAGATATTTCCTGAGAAGAATAGGGGTTTTATACTGAGGGTCAAAATCACGGATGAAGCCGTCGAGCCTGGCTGTATCATTCCCGGTATATTTCAGGAACAGCTCTCTTTCGATGATGCCCTGAGGCTTTCCCTTATAAGGCATTCTGGGTTTTATATGCTCTGCAAATTCCGAATTAAAATAATTGGCCCTCAGAAATTCCACACAGAGTGTTTTTGAACATGATTTGAACTCATTACTGATACTCACAGGCCCCAGAAGATATCGGTAGTTAGGGTTCTTAAGCAGAAGATAAAGGATCCCTTTCCAGAGCAGAAACAGAGGTAGCGGTTTTTTCTGATACTCTTTAATGATAAATGAACGGCCGAGTTCAATCGAGACATTTAAGATGGGGGCAAATTTTTTGCTTATCCTGAACAGGCTGGCGATGTAAAATCCTTTCATCCCAAAATTTGTGAGGATATGATTCCCCTTGCCCACCCGGTATCCTCCGACCAGCTGCTTGTCGTTATCGTCCCAGATAAAAAGCTGTTCAAAGTAGGGATCATAAGGATCGACGTCCACACTTTTATTGGTCCCTTCGCCAACTTCGCGGTAGGTTTTCTCCCTTCGCCTTCCGATCTCCTTCAGAATGTTGGGGATCTTTGCCGAGGGAGCGCAAAACACACAACTTTCTTTTATCCTGAAAAGTAGATATTCTGATTTGATTTGCTCTATCTCTTCCAGTATCAGGAAATCCGGAACCGGATCAATAATAGGTTCCGGCGAGTGAGCCAGTATATTGTATTTGAATTTCAAGGGGGGAGCGGAAAGTCCCAGTGCATATGTTTTCATGCGCAGGAACCTGCCGTAGTCGTTGATATCCTTAAATTCATTCTGTTCGTTAACCGATATGGGAGAGCCGATCCTGATCTGTATTTCTTTTTTTTCTTTATTGAATAATTCGGATGGTAGTTTGGCGGTACGCAAGGCCGGGTGGATAAACCCAAGGATATTGAACGAGATGCTGTTGTGGCCCGGGAAATAGACTGGAACAATAGGAACCCTGGCTTTTTTAATAAATTTCAGCATCGAATGCTGCCATTCCCGGTCGGTGATTATCCCTTGCCTGAGTTTATAGCTGCTGACTTCGCCCGCCGGAAAAAAACCAATAGGATGCCTGTTTACAAGGTGTACAAAAGCATCTTTTAATCCCCCGTAGCTTGATTTTAAATCTTTGTGAGTCTCAAAAGGGTTTACACCGATAAAATATCTCTTCAGAGGCTCGATCCGCGTGAGTAAAAAATTCACCAGTACTTTGTAATCAGGTCTCTGTTTTGTGATCACGGAAATCAGCATCAGGCCATCAATTCCTCCATAGGCATGGTTTGAAACAGTAATGAAACTGCCGTCAGCAGGAATGTTTTTCAGATCAATTTCCGAAACCTTGTATACGACCTTTACATCTTCAAGGATTTTATCGTTGAACTCCTCAGGCGGAAGATGAAGATTGTTGCAATAGGTTTTATTCAGGAGGTCCAGCCTGAGAAGCCTGAACAGAACCCGGGCGAGCCGGTTGCCACCAAAAATCTGTAGCGCTTTACTGGCTTTTACCAGATCATCCGGAGAAACGAGGTCCATATCAAAGTATTAAATAATCCATCTGCTTCCTCGAAAGATCTATCTTTTTCACCCTGATCCTCACCGGATCTCCCAGTTTGTATACATTTCCGGACCTCTGCCCGATCACCCTGAAATTCTCTTCATCCAGGTAATAATAATCGTCGTCGAGATCCCTGAGCTTGATCATCCCTTCGCATTTTGTGCCGATGATCTCGGCAAAAATTCCCCATTTGCTTACCCCTGATATTAAAGCATCAAACTCCTGCCCTATCTTATCAAGCATATACTCGGCCTGCTTGTATTTTACCGAGGCCCTTTCCGCATCAGCGGCACGTTTTTCCATATCCGAAGAATGCTCGCACAGCATCTCGTATTCGGCTGCCTGTACCGATGGCTTCTTGTCTAAATAATCCTGGAACAGACGGTGAACCATCAGATCGGGGTAACGGCGTATGGGTGATGTGAAGTGGGTATAATAAGGAAATGCAAGGCCATAATGCCCAATATTTTTTGTTGTATAAATTGCTTTTGCCATGGTACGGATAGCCACACTTTCGACCATGTTTTCCGCCCCGGTCCCCTTGATATCATGAAACAACTGGTTAAAAGAAAAAGCCATGGATTTTTTGGTGGATAACTTCAGTGAAAAGCCCAGGCGTTCGACCAGCTGTGTGAACACTTCCAGCTTTTCCGGATTGGGTTTGTCATGGACCCTGTATACAAAAGTTTTCGGCTGAACTTCCGGTTTCTGCTTTCCAACCCACTCCGCCACTTTCCGGTTGGCCAGCAGCATGAAATCTTCGATCAGCTTGTTGGCATCTTTCATTTCCCGGATGTAAATGCTCAGCGGCCGTCCTTTATCATCCAGCCTGAACCGTACTTCCTGTGTCTCAAAATTAAAAGAGCCTTTTTTAAACCTTTCTTCACGGAGTTTTAATGCAATCCCGTTAAGAATAGCAATCTCTTCAGCATATTCTCCCTGCCCAGCCTCAATGATGACCTGCACCTCCTCGTAGGCAAACCTGCGGCACGAATGGATCACCGTCCGGCCAAACCATTCGCTGTAGATCTTTCCGCTTTCGTCAAATTCAAACACGGCCGAAAAGCACAACCTGTCCTTGTCGGGCTGAAGCGAGCAAAGCTGGTTCGACAGCCTTTCGGGCAGCATGGGAACGGTACGGTGTACCATGTAAACCGAAGTTCCTCTTTCATACGCCTCCTTGTCGATCTCTGTCCCTTTCTGCACGTAGTACGACACGTCGGCAATGTGAACTCCCACTTCCCAGTGGCCGTTGGCCAGCTTTAACAACGAAATCGCATCATCGAAATCCTTTGCATCCTCCGGATCAATGGTGATAGTAAATACATTTCTAAAGTCCCTTCGTTTGCTGATCTCCGCCTGAGGTATCTCCCCGGGGATTTTTCGGGCTTCGGCTTCTGCTTTTTCTGAAAATGACAAGGGGAAATCGTATTCGGCCAGAATAGCCTGCATTTCCACGTGATTTTCTCCGGGTTGACCAAGAATCTGTATAACCTTTCCAAAGGGATTCTTCGAATGTTCCGGCCATTCGGTGATCACAGCAACAACTTTCTGCCCGTTCCTGGCGCCGTTCAGGTCGGGTTTCTGTATCAGGATTTCAATCGGAACCGATGGGTTGTCAGGAATCAGAAATGCAAAATTCTTGCTTGCTTCAATAATACCAACGAATTGCCTCTTATGCCGTTTAATGATTTCTGTAATCTGCCCGTCTTTTTTATGTCCCTTCCTCATAGGAAACAGTCTTACCCTTACCGTATCACCATGAAGTGCATGACTGGTATTTTCAGCAGCCACAAAAATATCTTCCGATCCATCCGCCGGTATTATATAGGCTTTACCGGTCTGTTTCATGTCAACGCGACCAACGACATCCCTGTTCATCTCCTGCTTATATTTATCGCTTTCGGTATTGATCTGGTATTTTCCCCTCTTTGACTCAACCAGATCCTTTACCATGAACAGTCGCTCCACAACAAGTCTTACCATGTCCTTGCTGGCACGGTCATCCAGTCCAAGCCGTGCCGATACCTGCTTATAATTAAAACTGCTGAAAGGGTTTTGCTTGAAAACTTCGATCACGGATTTTACGATATTGCCGGTGTCGGCCGAAGTTTTTCTGGATATTTTTTTTCCCATTATCTGGTGTTTTATAAAGAATTAGTGAAGAAACTCCGGATGTGGAATTGCTTCAATCAATGAACTTGTGTAAGCGTTCTGAGGATTAGTAAAAATTCTGTCGGCATCGCCTGTCTCAACGATCAGGCCATTTTTCATCACGACAATCCTGTCGGCCATATACCTCACAACCGAGAGGTCGTGTGAAATAAAGATATAAGTAAGCCCGAATTCCAGTTTCAAATCATTGAGCAGATTGAGAACCTGTGCCTGAACGGAAACATCGAGCGCTGATACGGATTCATCGCAGATAAGAAGCTGAGGTTCCACGGCAAGCGCCCTGGCAATGCATATACGCTGCCTCTGGCCCCCCGAGAATTCATGAGGATACCGGTCATAATGTTCAGGCTGAAGTCCTACTTTTTCAAGCAACCCTATCACCTTTTCCTTCCTTTCGGTGTCGTTGCCATGAAGACGGTGCACTTTCATGGGTTCCAGGATTGCAGCACCCGCGGTGAGCCTTGGGTTTAGCGACGAATACGGATCCTGAAAAATGATCTGGAGGTGTTTCCGCAAAGATTTCATCTTTTCCCTGGAAAGCCTTGTGATCTCTTCGTCTTTAAAAATAATTGTTCCGGAATCCGGCGGGATGAGTTCAAGAACCACCCTGGCCAGCGTGGTTTTGCCGCATCCAGATTCGCCCACTATTCCAAGGGTTTCGCCGGGGTAAACATCAAAACTTACATGATCAACAGCTTTTGTTCCGGGAAAATGTTTTATAAGCTCTTTTACCCTGAGCACAGGCTCGGGTTGGTATAGTCTGGCAAGCCTTTCGGAACGTTCTTCACCACTGATTATTTCCGTTGCGGACTTTCCCGCACCCTCAATAAAGTCGTTAACCGTGGGCAGTCTTTTCAGTCTTGTGTTCAACGGAGGCCTGCAGGCAAGTAGTCCTTGCGTATACAGATGCCCGGGATTGGAAAACAGTTGTGAAACATTTCCCTGTTCCACAATCTTTCCTTTGTACATCACCAAAACCCGGTCGGCAAAACCTGAGACCAGCCCCAGATCGTGAGTGATGAACAAAATACTCATTTTCCTTGCTTTCTGGATCTTTTTCAGAAGCAGTAGGATCTTTTGCTGAACAGTCACATCGAGTGCGGTCGTTGGCTCGTCGGCAATTAAAAGCGAAGGATTGCATGAAATTGCCATTGCGATCATAATCCTTTGCTTTTGCCCACCCGATAACTCATGAGGATATGATCTGTAGATGCGATCGGGCTGGGGCAATCTCACTTCCCTGAATAATTCAAGAGTTCTCATCACAGCCCGGGTCCTGGAAATTTCAAAATGCGAACGTATCCCTTCAAGTACCTGGTCGCCGCAGGTGAATACCGGGTTTAGAGAGGTCATCGGCTCCTGGAAGACCATGGCAATATTTTTACCCCTGATTTCTGTCATTTCAGGTTCAGACACACTTTGCAGGTCTAAAAGCCGATTATCTTTTGTAAGAAATCTCATCTTCCCGGCTTCAACCTTTCCCGGAGGATCAGGTATTAGTTTCATGACCGAAAGCGCTGTAACTGATTTACCCGATCCTGATTCTCCCACAATGGCCAGTGTTTCGGAGGGGAATATCTCAAACGAGATTCCGTCTACGGCAAGGGTGGTTTCTTTTCCCTGCTGAAAGCTCACTTTGAGGTCGGTTACTTCCAGAAGTTTGCCCTTATTTACTAGATCCATGCTACCGGGATTTTTGCCGAAAACCTTATCAAACCTACGTCATTTTTTACAGAATCCCATTAAATGTTGAAAAACTTTTGTATCACTTTTTCATTGATGGCGGATTAAGTGGTATGTGGACCGGTGATTTTGTCGGATTGATCTTTCCTCGCATCTGCTGCGGTTGCGGCAATTCCCTGTGGAAACATGAAAAGGTGATTTGCGATAACTGCTATTATCATCTTCCAAAAACAAACTTTCACTGTTATGATGATAATCCTGTAAACAAAATTTTCTGGGGCCGTGCCGATATTCTTTCGGCAACCTCATTTCTGCAGTTTAATAAAGGCAGCAAAGTACAGAACATGATCCATGCATTGAAATATAAAGGGCGGAAGGATATAGGAATATTTCTGGGTGAAGAATTCGGCAAAATCCTTAAGTCATGCCCTCCTTTTTCCCTTTCAAAAACAATTATCCCTGTTCCTCTTCACAAGAAAAAATATCTGAAAAGGGGTTATAATCAAAGCGAACAGTTTGCTATTGGACTTTCCTCTTCGATGGAAATACCGTATAACTGTGAAACTCTTTCGCGGAAAAATTCAACCGAGACTCAGACCCATAAATCACGTTTTTTACGCTGGCATAACGTGAATGAGATTTTCCTGATAAAAAATACAGAAAAAATTGCCGGTATGAATATTCTTTTGGTTGATGATGTTGTTACCACCGGGGCCACGCTGGAGTCTTGCATTTCTGCTTTGTCGGCCATTCCCGGCGTAAGAATATCCGTCGCAACAATCGCTTATACCAGATAAATCATGGCATCAAAGTTTCTGAGCTACGGCCACAGCTTTTTTTGCTTTCGAATGCTGGCCTGAAACACTGATACTTTCTTCAAAAACAACATAATAACCCATGGGAACAACACGGTTGTTGTCTCCGGTTCCATCCCAGGTGAAAAGGGCGTTTTCAGAAATATCAGATGAATTGGCAATTGTTTTTACCAGATTTCCTTTTAAATCAAAAATCCTGAGTGAAAGAAGTGTTCCTGGTTCAACCCCACTTACTTTAATAAAAAGAAAATCGTCTTTTCCGTCATTATCAGGCGTAATAACGGAACCACTCAACTCGATTTCAGTTCCATTTCCCGGTTCTATGGCATAATGTGAATTATCATACCCCGGACTGGCGAATCCAGATGTCTCCGATGCCGATTGCCAGTTTGCCCTTGAGTTTGAAGAACCCTGCGGATTAAGACGCTCGAGGGAAACGCCTTCAGTATTTACAAGAAATGGAAGATGCATTTTCGTACTGTACGACATCTCGTCTATCACTACTGAATCTTCGGCAGATATCAGAAAAACTGATCCTGTATCCGAATTCATCGATGGAAAATGTTCCATTTCGGTTATTTTGCCGGGATCCGGAACATAATACCTGGAACAAAGTTTTGCTGAATCGGCTGTAACTACAAAGAAATCATTCGGAAGCAGTAATCTTTCTTCTCCTGAAAGTTGTTCAGGCGGAGAACCTGTAACGCTGCCACCTGCAGTTCCTGCCGATAACGCTCTTAAATTTATCACTTTTACTGAGCGGTTGTAGAATTCGATGAACCTGCTACCAGTGGCATCCGGATGGAACAATACCTCATTAATCACTACATCACCACAAAGGCATGGCCCTGGAATGTAATAGCACAGAAAAATGGAAGTATCGGCCATTAAATTGCCTGCATAATCAGAAATTATTTTTATTCTTAACGTGTCACAAAAAAACTCATTTTCGTTTGCATTTATTTTGATATTTATTATTGCCGCATCATCTCTTATTATATGAACTTCTTTGAGTTTTTCAGGATTATTTTTTAGCGAGAAATTCAACCCCTTTTCAAGACAGGCCGAATCCACGAATTCACTGAATTTTATCCTGATTGTCAGACTGTCTGAAAAACCAGATGAAATTACCCGGGGCGAAGTAGTGTCGCGCAGTATTGTCCCGGCATAAAAGTCATCAAGGTAGACCCTTGTCGAATTACTGGAAGTATATCTGCAAAACAAACCCAGCCAGGCCAAAGAAAATGCTTGTTTATCTGTGAATGAGCCATATCTGCTGAAGCGCATTCCTCCGGTGCTGTCGGCATCCATCTGCCAGGTTCCGGCAGAGTCGCGGCAGATCTTAATCCGGAAACTATTTACAGCCTTATTGGTCCTGAGAAAAGGAAATTTAAAAAGAGGAGTATGTATATTCCCATTCTGTTTGAACAGAATAATACTGTCGCCTGAACCTCCAAGCTGTAAATAAACTCCATTTAATGCCCCTTTAAGATCGCGGGAGTCTGAGCCAAGATACATCCTTGCATAATTATTCATGGAAGTATTGAACGACATTTTGATCCAGAACGACCATTCCATCGCTGATGCATTCACGCCCTGAGTTACCAGGCAGGATGTGTCGGCTTCTGAAGCGTTCAGTTGAAGCTGATGCTGGGAATTCACGATAAAAACAGAGGTATCGCCGCTCCAGGAGGGATTTGACATAAAATTTCCATCGGTGAAATCATCCTTAACCTGGGCCATCAGAGCCAAAGGAACTAAAGCACTGGAAAAAAGAATAAATTTGATAGCATATATTAACATGGTGTCTTTTGTTACTTAATCCGCCAAAAGCAGAAAAGTGATATATAAATACAAAAAATGTTGCATTATCTTTGCTGAAAATTAAGTTTATGGAGCTGGCTGTTGTCGGAGCAACCGGATTAGTAGGCAGGGAAATCATCAAGGTGCTGGAAGAAAGAAACTTCCTGCCCAAGAACTTTTACCCGGTTGCCTCACCTAAATCCGTCGGATCATCCATAGAGTTTGCAGGCAGAATGTATAGAGTGATGGATCATTCTGATGTTCTTGCCCTGAAGCCCGAAATAGCCATTTTCAGCGCCGGAGCCGAGACCTCGAAGAAATGGGCTCCGAGGTATGCTGAAGCCGGGATTACGGTGATCGATAATTCTTCGGCCTGGAGAATGGATAAGGATATTCCGCTGATCGTACCTGAAATCAATGCAGGAATTCTCAAAAAATCAGATAAGATCATTGCAAATCCGAATTGTTCAACAATTCAGCTGGTCATGATCCTCGCACCGCTTCATCTTAAATACCGCATCAGAAGGATCGTTGCAGCTACTTACCAGTCGGTAACAGGTACCGGTATCCGTGCCGTGCGCCAACTCGAAAACGAACGCCATGGGATCAAGGGTGAAATGGCCTATCCATACCCAATCGATCTGAATCTCTTTCCTCATGGGGGCAGTTTCCTGCCCAACGGCTACACAACCGAGGAAGAGAAACTGGTGAGTGAAACCAGGAAGATACTGAACGATTACTCAATCAGAATCACGGCTACTATTGCCAGAGTACCTGTAATTGGAGGTCACTCCGAAGCTGTTAATATTGAATTTGAAAACGATTTTCTGCTTGACGATATTTTCCGATTACTTCGCAATACACCTGGCGTGGTAGTGCAGGACGATCCGGCCAATAACCTTTATCCTATGCCCCTCTTCTCAAAAGGCAGGGATGAAGTGTTCGTGGGAAGGATACGCCGGGATGAAAGTCAGCCAAACTCATTGAATTTATGGATTGTTGCCGACAACCTGAGAAAAGGAGCGGCAACTAATGCTGTTCAGATCGCCGGGTATCTTTCCGGGAGCCGGGAGTCGTGAGCCGGGAGTCGGGAGCCTGGAGCCGGGAGCCGGGAGCCGTGAATTGATTTTCCTCAACACAGTAATTGATAAAAAGTCTGTTGTTTTTTGTTTTTTGTCAATTCTTTTTCTACTTTTGTAAAATCAAGATAATGCATTGTATTGATTTTAAATGAACTGAGTTTTTTTTATCCTTGTTTTCCACATTGGGATTTCATTAAAAGACCGATATCAGTTCAATTTACAGAGAAAAAATGAACGGAAAAGCTGTATTTCTTTCAAATTGCTCGGAATGCAAATGCAAATCTTCCATTTTTAAAAGCCTTACCAAAGAAGAGCTTGAACAAATAAATACCGGGAGATTTCACGTTGCCTATAAAGCAGGGGAGATCATGTTTAAGCAGGGAACTCCTTCCTCACATTTCATCTGTATTACCTCCGGGCTTGCCAAAATATATATAGAAGGGTATGGAAAGAACCTGATACTGGCCTTGGTTAAACCTGTTGATTATATCCTTGGCCCCGGAGTTTATATAGACAATAAGCATTATTTTTCCGCCTCGGCCGTCGAGGATTCCACCGCCTGTCTGGTTGACACTACCATATTTAAAAAGCTGGTCCGCTCCAACGCCGATTTTGCTGAAGATTTCATTAAGCGTATATCCTCACAAACACTGTTTAATTTTGAACAGGTGATCAGTCTTACCCAGAAACAGATGCACGGGCGAATTGCCGATGCATTGTTTTATCTCTCCGAGAAAATATACTGTGCAAACCCTTTTAACATGAGCATTTCACGCCAGGACCTGGCAGATATTTCAGGAATGTCGAAGGAAAGCGCAATCCGGATTCTTAAGGAATTCAAGGAGGAAGGGATACTTTCCGTAGATGGGAACCTGTTTGAGGTGTTAAATACCAAGCAACTGAAGCAGATCAGCGAGACTGGTTGACCAGAATTTCTCCTTTAATATGATTCCGCCTGCTTAATCATTGATATATATCAATGCATGATTGATACATGTCATTTCTATAAGAAGTAAATCTCACCCATCTGTTAATTTTCTCACAAATACTTTCAATATTTTTGTAGCTCATGATTTTGCACCATTGTCTGCTATCATAAATGTATTTATTAACTAACAAAAACTGAAAGAAAATGAAAAAATTACTCATGCTTGTTCTATCGGGGATCATGGTTATGGCGGTTTCCGGTTTAATTTTTATTGGCTGTACAAAGGAAGGGCCCCAGGGGCCGACCGGTGCCAATGGAACCAACGGTAAAGATGCCAATGCAACCTGTACCGTCTGCCATAATTTTAGCGATACTGTTATTGTAAAGATTTTCCAGTATGATGCTTCGAAGCATGCTTCCGGAAGCACAGCATTGGAAGGCGCCCGTTCTGGTTGCTCAGGATGCCACAGTCACGAAGGTTTCCTTGAAAAATTACAGACCGGTTCGTCTGTGACCCAGGCTTATAATGACGCTGCTCCGGTCAATTGCCGCACCTGTCATACCATTCACGTAACTTATTCCGATGCCGACTGGGCTTTGAGAAGTGTTGCCCCCGTTAATCCCTACATTGACAGTACCTCTTCCATTGACCTTACCGTGACTATTCCGGGCGGAACACCTGATGGTACTTCAAACCTTTGCGGTCTTTGCCACCAGGCAAGAAAAACAAGCCCCTGGATTACCAATCCCAAAGGCACTGACTCTCTTGCAGTTACCAGTACCCGCTGGGGACCGCATCATGGACCACAGTTCCTGATGTTAGCCGGTAAAGGCGCTTTTGAAATGGGTAGTGCTCCTTTTGCAAGCACCAATCATAAGGGAAATGCAACCTGCAGAAATTGCCATATGGGTCCGGCTCAGGGTGATTTAGTCGGAGGCCATACTCTCTGGATGGCAAGTGCAGAATCTGGTGACAATGTTGCTGTTTGTAAACCCTGCCACACTTCAATCGGTACTACATTCGATTTGAGTGGAAAACAGACCGAGATTGTGGGTAAATACCACCAATTAAAAGTTTTACTGGCTCAGAAGAGTATTCTCGACACGGTCACTATGCTTCTTAAAGGCCCCATGAGTGCTGCCAAACCTAAGAAATTCACTCAGAAAACCTTGTCCGTATACTGGAACTTCTGCATGGTTGATGCAGACCGTAGTATGGGCATTCACAATTACGCTTATATCAGGGATATGCTTGATGCAGGTATTTCCTATATAAGTGCTCAATAATCCTTTTACCGATGTTAGAAAAGGCTTCAGGAAAAGCAATCCTGAAGCCTTTTTTCATAAAAAAGTAAATAATCTCAAATACTTATCATTAACCACAAACATTGAAAAATGAAAAAATTATTCAATCTTTTCTCGGTTCTATTGGTACTTTCCGTTTTAATGGCCTGCGAATACGCCAAAATAGTACCCGACAATCCCTCCCCAAGTACTCCGGTAATTTATTCAACCGAAATCCAGCCGATTTTCACACAGGGTTGTACATGCCATAAATCTGGCGGACCAGTTCCGAACCTGGCTGCCGGAGCCTCTTACCAGAGCCTGATAGACAATAAAATGGTCATTGCCGGAGATGCTGCTTCCAGTATTTTATACCAGAAAGTTTCCACCGGGTCCATGTCGGGATTCCTCGATGCTAGCCAGGCCGCTCTGATCAAAAACTGGATTAACCAGGGCGCATTAAATAATTAAGTATTAACATGAATAAAGCTATTACTATGACAATCAAAAAGATTATCCTCAGTATATTGTTCATTTTTTCGGGACTGGTCGTGGCGTTTGCCCAGGATGCAACTACCGACTCAACTGCCGCCGCGCCTGTTAAAAAACCTCTGGCAAAGGCTCCTTTTGAGAGTGGGATTTTCATGGACTATCAAACGGTTTCCTCTCCTCCTGCAAAAACTCTAGAGTTCATCCTTCAGCACCGCTTCGGTAACATTCAGAACGGGATTCACGACATTTATGGGTTATGGGGCGCTTCGAATATTCGCCTTGGTCTTAATTTCACTCCGATTAAAAACCTCATGATCGGTTTAGGGACAACCAAAAATTACATGGTCCAGGATCTGCAGGTGAAATATACTTTCCTTCAGCAGAGAAAAGGAGGTTTCCCTCTCACTATAGGTTATTACGGTAACCTCGGACTTGACACTAAAACAAGCGCTAAAGGCTATGGAATGAATTACAAGTTTACTGACCGGCTTTCATGGTTTCATGAATTCATGTTTGCCCGCAGGTTCTGTAAAATGTTTTCGATGCAGATTGGCCTGGCCTATTCTCACTTCAACAAGGTGGACTCAAGCCGCATGAACGATGTTGCCGCAATATCTGTCCTCGGCCGCCTGAAAGTAAGCCCGCAGTCGTCTGTTATCCTTTCTTTTGAGCAACCCATCGTTGTAAATTACGACCCGGCTTTTATGGTCAGGTATCCCAACAAATGGCTTTCGATTAACAGCAGTACCGCTCCCTACCAGAATGTGAGCCTTGGTTGGGAAATTTCTACCAGCACCCATACTTTCCAGATCTTTATGTCTTGCGCCAATGGCATTGTTCCCCAATATGTCACAGCTTTGAATAAAGACGGTAGTTTCTGGAACGGGTTTATCCTGTTCGGCTTCAACCTGACCCGCTTATGGAGTTTTTAAATTTTTGAAACCTTAATAACAAACACATACCATTATGAAAACAACACAGAAAATTTTTACAGTTATAATCACTATGGTGATTGCTGTATTTTTTATTGCAGGAAATTCCTATTCACAGGCTAAAAAGCCCTGGAATGTTCCCGACAAAGACAAGAATGCCAAATCAACTGTAAATCTGAAAGATGCAGGTGTGATAAGCAACGGCAAAGACCTCTGGGCCAAGCATTGCAAATCTTGCCACGGAAGCAAAGGTCTTGGCGATGGACCAAAAGCTGCTTCTTTGAAAACCAATCCCGGAGACTTCTCTTCTGCCGCCTTCCAGGGCCAGACCGATGGAGAACTTTTCTTCGAGACAAGCAAGGGTCGCGATGAAATGCCAGCTTATGAAAAGAAAGTTCCCGAAGCCGGTGATCGTTGGGCTATGGTAGCTTTTATGCGCACTTTGAAGAAATAATCTGTGTGTCGTAAAAATGATATAAATGGGTGTTTGCTGTTAATACAGCAAACACCCATTTATATTTTATTTCATTGTTTCCCCGTATTTAACTCCTTTTTGCTATGATATATAGAGCAAACGTCCGCCCAGCATGGGTTGTTCTTGTCCTGCTACTTTGTTTTGCGATTGCTTTTGCTCTAGCCAAAAGTTCCGACTCTTCTTCTTCCGGTAAAAAAACAGAAAAACAGGGAAGCACCGAAAAAGTTGACCTGGCAAAATTCAAAAACAGTGAGACTAACGAGCATTGTCTGAAGTGCCATGGACAGTCAAAATACGTTTACGAAAATGCCGAGAGTAAGAAACCAGTGCATAAAAGAATGTACTCCGAGCTTATTATTAAACGTGATGAATTTTATGTATCCAACCACAAGGGGTTCAGGTGTACCGATTGCCATTCTGAGGATTATGCTACATTTCCTCATCCGGGAAACCTTCGTATGGAATCCAAGGCCAACTGTCTGGACTGCCACGGCGGAGATGAAAAGTATGCCAAGTTTCAATTTGAAAAGATCGACTCGAACTTCATGGCCAGCGTTCATTCCCAGAAACACAGCCAGGATTTCACATGCTGGATGTGCCATAATCCCCACACTTATAAGATCAATGCCCGGACGAATGAAAATCTGAAAGAAACGATCACTTACGACAACCTGATCTGCCTTAGCTGCCACAGCGACATCACGAAGTACGAACTGCTAACCGATAAGCAGAAACCGAATATACTTGTGAAACATGAATGGCTGCCTAACCAGGCATCGCATTTTACCAATGTGCGTTGCATTGAATGTCATGCACAGAACAAGGATACACTTATCGTGGCGCATTTTGTGGCCCCCAAATCCATGGCCGTGAAAAAATGCGAATCATGCCATGCACAAAATTCAATACTTTATGCTTCGCTTTTTAAATACCAGGTGAGGGAAAACATTAAGAAACAAGGCTTTTTTAAAGGCTTATTTCTTAGTGAAACGGCTACTATCGGCCCCGACCAGAACAATACACTGAACATTATCAGTCTTGTATTTTTCGGCCTTACCATACTTGTCATTCTCATTCATGCTGTTCTTCGAATCCAAAAATCACACTGACCATGGAAACTAATCACGAACCTTTATACCTCTATCCTGTCTGGATCAGACTCTGGCATATACTGAATGCACTATTTTGCCTGGTTCTGATTATTTCCGGTCTCAGCATTCAGTTTTCAAACCCTACTATCATAGTAAAATTCAGGGCTGCTGTTGCGGTACATAATGTTGCGGGTGTGCTTCTGTCGTTTAATTATATACTGTTTTTCATTGGCAACCTGTTTACTAAAAACGGAGCATACTATGTGATCGGAGTAAAAGGCTACTATGGTCGCCTGAAAACTCAGTTTCACCATTATACCATAGGGGTTTTCAAAAAAGAAGAAGCGCCTTTTCCGGTTACTGTAGACTCGAAATTCAATCCTCTTCAGCAGATTTCCTATGTGGCAATAATGTACGTGGTGCTCCCCCTTGTGATTCTGTCGGGCCTCGGGTTGCTATATCCTGAAATTACCGTGAACAGCCTGATTGGGATCAGCGGCCTGGATTATACCGACCTGCTGCATCTTGCATGTGGGTTTTTCGTGACAATTTTTATGTGTATTCATATATATTTCTGTACTTTCGGTAAAACTACCTTAAGCAATTTCAAGAGTATTATTAACGGGTATCATTGAATCCATTTTAAACTTCATTGATCGTGGAAGAAGAACAGAGCAACAAAAAGAATTCCAGGCGACAGTTCCTGAAAAAAGGTTTACTGGCCGGTGCAGGAGTCGCCGTTGGAGGAGGTATGCTGAGCGCTATTGCCGGCAAACCCTCAGGGGAAAGCGGGGAAAAGATAAAAGTCCTGACTACTAATGGTGATATTATGGAGGTTGACAAAGCAATGCTCAAACTTCCACGGGTATCCATAGAAGAATCCCACCTGGGAATTCCCGGAAAGAAATTTGTGATGGTGATTGACCTCGGAAAATGTAAAAATGCGCGTAAATGTGTTGAAGGTTGTCAGCGCGGCCATCATCTTCCCAAGAGTCAGGAATTCATGAAAGTTTACCTTTTGCAGGACTCCGAAAAAACTTCACCATACTGGTTCCCGAAACCCTGTTTTCATTGCGACAACCCTTTGTGCGTCAGTGTTTGTCCGGTAGGAGCTACATATAAACGTACCGACGGCATTGTTTTAATAGATAATAACCGTTGTATCGGATGCAAATTCTGTATGACGGGATGCCCTTATTCGACCAGGGTATTTGCCTGGAAGCATTATCCCGAATTTGATGAGGATAAGGAACCTTATTCACCGGAAGCCTCAAGCCCGGGGAAGGAAGGCACTGTTTCCAAATGTGATTTCTGCCCAGATCTTATCCGGGTTGGAAAAGTTCCATATTGCGTTTCCGCATGCCCCATGGGAGTGATTTACTTCGGTGATGTGGACGAAGACACAGTAACCAATGGAACAGAAACTTTTCAGTTCAGCGAGCTGATCCGTGACCGTGCAGGATACCGCTATCTTGAAGTTCTCGGAACCAGGCCATGCGTATATTACCTCCCGCCTGTTGACCGGCAGTTCCCTGTCGATCGCGGATTTAATGATCTCGATGAGAGTGTCAAGAACAGATATATCAATACTCCTTACGCACAAAAACATAAGCTGTAGCCATGGAAAAGAATGAGAAAACTTTATTGAAGGAGTTTGCCCCTCAGCTTGAAAGGACCAGCATTCAGGGTTATGCCTGGATACTTTTTTTACTTGCTGTTATTGGATTGGGCGTTTTCGCTTTTATCGAGCAGGTTACAAAGGGTCATGTAGTTACCGGCATGCGCGACAATGTAGTATGGGGCATTTACATTGTAAACTTTATTTTTTTTATGGGAGTCAGTTATGCCGGCGCTCTAATTTCCGGTACTTTGCACCTGTTCAAGACCCCATGGAGAAAACCTATTATCAGGATGGCCGAATTTATCACCATCATTTCACTGCTTATAGGCCCGGCATACATCCTTCTTTGTATCGGCAGACTCGATAAATTACATTACCTGGTGCTGCATGGCCGTATCCAGTCGCCTATCACCTGGGACGTTATTGCAATTTCGACCGATATCTTTGGTTGCTTTATCTTTCTTTACCTGGCCATATTGAAAGATCTCGCCAACATGAGAGACTATGAAGAACTTCAGCTCCCCAAATGGAGAAAAACGCTGTACCGGGTACTTGCGCTTGGATATACCGGTACCGAAGATCAAAAGAAACGACTTGACAGAGCCACAAATATTATGGCGACCATGGTTATCGCAATTGCAATTATCGTATACTCCGTACTGGCCTGGATCTTTAGCGTGACCCTGCAGCCAGGCTGGCACAGTACTATTTTTGGACCTTATTTTGTAATTGCCGCTGTATATTCTGGCAGCGCCGTGCTTATTCTGGCCATGTGGTTTTTCAGAAAAGTGTACCATCTTGAGGAATATATAACCAAGAAGCATTTTGTTTCTGTAGGTGTGATCATGTTGGTGCTGGCAGCATTTTTCGGATACTTCACCTTCAGCGATTACCTTACAAAATGGTATGGTTCTGAAAAAAACGATGAACTCCTGATCCAGCTTTTGTTCAAGGAATTCTACTGGCCTTTTATTATCTCAAATTATGTAGGTGTACTCGTGCCTTTGCTGGTCATTGGAATTGCAAAATTTCGCACCATCACAAATATCACATTAGCCGCTGTGGTTGTAATCATCGCTCTCTGGCTAAACCGTTACCTGATTGTTATTCCTACCCTGCAGTCTCCATACCTTCCTATTCAGGATTCCCGGCCGGAATGGAGTATTTATTCATCAACCTGGGTGGAGTGGAGTCTTACTGCTGCCGGCGTAGCACTTTTCTGTCTATTGTTCACACTGGCATCAAAATTTATTCCTATTGTAGCTGTTTCCGGCAATACACAGGAAGCCAAACCAGAAGATGTTTTAGTATAAATCATTTCATACAGGAAAACATGAAAAGAATAGTTATTCGGGTTGTATTTCTCGCGGTGATTACCTTAGTGATCGTTCCTTCACTTATTTATGCCCAGGGTAAATCAGATACCACTACCGTTGAAAATTCCAAGCTCACTTTTTCGTATCTCTGCACTTCCAATGATTCAGTATGCCTTACAGCAAATCTTTTTGTTAAAAAAGAGAGTGATACTTACGGATTAAAGAATGCTACGGTTGAGTTCTTCACGAATCAGGAAAACAGGCTCCATCCATTAGGAACTGTAGTTACCAATCAGGATGGGGATGCCGTGCTAAACGTAGTTTTAGGGAATCTGAAGCCTGATAAAGAAGGCCTTATCTCTTATATTGTAAAATTTGCAGGCACATCAAAATACACCGAAGTTTCAGCGACATTCAGTGCAGAACCTGCAAAACTCAAGCTGTCTTTTAATATACAGGATTCCATCCGCTACCTGAATGTGATCGGAACCTGCAAGGACCCAAAAGGACAGGAAGTCGCACTTCCAAAAGAAACCGTGATTCTGTATGTTCCCCGCCTTTTCAGTCTTCTGAAAATCGGGGAAGTTTCTCTTGATGATCAGGGTAAAGGCAGCTTTGAATTTCCTAATGGTATAGTTGGTGACACGTTAGGAAATCTTAAGATCATTGCTAAAATAGAGGAAAGTGAAAAGTACGGTTTCGTTCAGGGCACTTCAACAATTAATTGGGGTGTGCCAAAGCAATATTACAAGGCTGAAGTCCCTTCACGTGAGCTCTGGACCCCTATCGCACCGATGTGGATGATCATAACCCTGATTATAATGCTGGCCGGTGTGTGGGCTCATTATGCTTACGCCGTTTGGGAGCTTGTGATGATAAAATTCGGAAGCAAGAATGATAAACCAACATTCTGAGGACTGTATTCGTGGGACCGTTGTTCATGGGAACCATTTGGGGAGGACCCTTGGTTTTCCTACAGCAAACGTTCATCCTCATTCTGATCAGCCAGCCTTAGTCCCGAATGGAGTATACCTTGTAAGTCTCTTTTTACAGGAGAAGAAATTCTTCGGATTATGTAATATTGGCCTTCGTCCGACAATCGGAGGAACACATCTTGTAATCGAAGTCAATATTCTTGATTTTTCGGCTGATATCTATGGAATGGAAATCTCTGTTACGATCATCCGGCAAATCAGAAAAGAAAAAAAATTCAAAAATCTTGAAGCGCTTGTGAGCCAGATCAGACATGACAAAGAAAAAGCTATGAAAATGATTTCAGCGTTGGACAAGGATAAGACTGGCTGAATAAACCCCTTCGGTTTCCATTTTGGGGTTGATGTTTTCAATTTCCAGTTTCATTATCCCTTTCACAGAACAGAAAAGGTCTCTTTTTAGGACAAGCTTCGTAATACATGTGTCTCCATTAAACGTACCGATAAATGATCCGGTTTTATCTTTGATCGGCATCTTGTATTCTTTGATCCTTTCTTCACCGGATGGGGTATAAAGTACCATATTCAGCGAAAGATCATCGCTGGCAAAGGATTTCGAGGAGCGAAGTTCAAACAGAATATCATATGATCTTTCTGTTTCCGTGATCGGAAATTCATATTTCAGAATTGTAAATCTCGGCCAGGATTCCGATGGAAAGGAAATGCGTTTTTCGGCCGATCTTTGATGACCGCAGGCAGAGATGATTATCAGGCAAATTAAAAGCCAATTCCAATAAAACCCGGGTTGTTTAGCAGGATAAGATTTCATAATGGATTGGGATAATTACTGTGAAAACGGTTTTATTTTTTGCGGATACAAAATTAACATCTCCTTCCATATTTCTGATAATTCCCCTTACAATTGCAAGTCCCAGTCCGGCTCCTCCTGATTTGGTTGTAAAATTTGGCTGGAAGATCCTGTCGAACAGTTCATCTGGAATCCCGTTCCCATTATCCTCAATTTCAATAATATATTGGTTCTTTTTTAATTGAATTCCTATCCTGATCCTGCCTTTTTCTGTAGCGCTGATGGCCTGGATAGCATTATTCAAGAGGTTAGTAAAAACCCTTGCAAGTTGCTTCCTGTCACCAATAATAAAGGCTGATTTTTCATTTGTTTCCAGGCTTATCTGAATATTTTCCAGGCCATTATACATAGACATTACGGAATTCAATATCTCGATGAGATCAAGTTCTTCTGAAATGGGCAGGGGCATTTTCGCAAAATCGGAGAATTCTGTGGCTATTGCTGCCAGCGAATCAATCTGCTCAGTCATTATCCTGGTGAAATGCTGAAGCCTGATGTTAAAATCGTCAGACTTATCATCCCAGGTTTTTCGCAAATGCTGAACACTGAGCTTCATCGGGGTCAAGGGATTTTTTATTTCATGTGCAACCTGCCTGGCCATTTCCCTCCAGGCACTTTCCCTCTCTGATTTTGCAAGCTGATCGGCACTAAACGCCAGTTCATCAATTAAGCTGTTGTATTCCTCCACCAGCCGCCCTATTTCATCATGATGATGCCAGATGATCTTTTCGTTACGTTTTCCTAGCTTAAAGCCCTCCATTCTACTTACGAGCAACCCAAGAGGAGCTGAGAGATAGCGTGATATGGCAATGGAAAAGAAAACACTTAACAAAATAAATAATATGTACAGATTCATGAAGGCAACCAGAAAATCATTAATTTCTTTTTTAAGATCTTCCTGCCGCGAGAAAAATGGTAAGTTTATATAAGACAGAATTTCGTTTTTGTAATTCAAAAGAGGGAAATAAGCGGAGGTATACTTGTAAGACCCTATCTGTTCATCGCGGAAAAAAATTGACTGTCTGTTTGTTTTGAGATCCATCAAGGCCTCATAATTCATTCTTCCGGAAATCAAACCTTCATCAAAGACCTGAGGCCTGCTCGAAACAATCAATGTTCCACTTGGTGAATATACATTTACATCCGTATAAAACATACCTGAGATCTGTTGAAGGTTTTCTTCAAGAATCCCATTTTCAAGTTTAGCAAGATTGGGTTTATCTCCATATTTTTCCTGCATTTCCGTCATTACTGACAAGGTTCGTTCGCTGAACGAGTCCATGTTTTTCAGGGTATTGAGCCTGATGAGTGAATATAGTAAAATACATCCGAGGATAAGGAACGAAACAACTATAATCCCCACATTTGCAAGCTGAAATCTGCTCTTCAATGTTAAAAATGAGAACCCGAGCAGCATGGATGGTCTGAAGATAAGGTTCAAAAACAAGGTGAGAAATGAAAATATGATAAAAAGGTATGATGCAGGGGAAAGAATTTCCAGAAAACTGTTCTCTTTTTTACTGATTACAAGAACTCTGAATTTATCCATCTTGTAACTGTAATGGTCTATACCTTCAGAACTATAAAATGCATTTCGAACTGTTGAAGGCATAAGGTCATCAATGCTCATATCATAGTTAAATTTCCCCGTTTTGTATACCAGCAATCCACTTTGGTAAAGTGCATAGGAATAATTACCCAGGTCGGGCAGATTCATGATCCTTCTGTCGATAAGCAATTCGGGGTAACCGAGGTCTTTGGCGGGAGTTTTAGCGTTAAACTCAATATAAATCTTCACCTGACGATTTTTCTCAGCCGTTTTTACATTATTTAGTGTAAGCGCTGCCAGATATGTTTCAATTCCATTTCCATAATCCAGGTAAAAAAGTCCGGGATTCAATGTTTTTTCTCCTACTTTTTCGATTAGCTGACCAAAGTATTGCTCACAGTCAAAAACATATCCCTTGGGTTGGATCTTAAGCATTTTTCCAGGAACACAAACCGTAATCTGAACTGTAAACCTGTTCCATGAATCATTAATATATTCTGACTTTATTTTTTTGATCAATGCATCTTCTCTGATGGTGTCGCTGTTGTTAATCATTGAAAAAATCGTGGAATCGTTCAATAATTTGTGCTCGAGTTTATTATAAAGAAGTTCAGTGATTGGATTTTTCCCGGTTGCAAGTTTAATTGCAATAAGTTTACGTTCCTCTCTTTCCTTGTAATATCCGGTATTATTAAATACAACTGCAACCAGAAGCGACATCCATATCATGGGCAAAATGCTATTTGCCAAAGGGCTGATCTTTGAATTTTCGCCGTGAATAAATAACAGGGATAATAAAAGTATCCCAAAAAGGGCCGCCATGACACCTGAAATTCTGATATCCCAAAAAAGCATATCAAGCAAGAAAACGCAAAGCGTTGAACCAATTATAACAATACCTTTTTTATTTCTGCTGAAGTGGACCAGAAAGGTCCAGGCTGTTCTTGAAATAATGTAAAATGCAAGCGCAAGAGAATAAGCGATAAGAATACCGATAATACTCTGTACCCCTATTTTTGAAATATCTTTTAAATCTAACGAGAATGAAGAATTTTTTACCAGGTCATCCAGCCCATGACAAAGAAATATATATGCTGATACAATAATTAATATAGCTAAGAGTGCCTTAAATTTTCCTGATTTCACCTCACCCCCTTCTTTTGGTCTGGTCTTGCACAATTTTAAAAATAAAACAATGGCTAATACCAGAATGATCAGGCTATTGAACAGGTAATCGCCTGCTGAAGGCAAAAACCCCGACGAAGAATAATAAAGAGGTGAGAAGAACGCTGTTGAATACAGAGCTTTCGGGAATTGAAAATATCCCTGCAAAATCCTTAGCAGGATAACATCTGCAATAAATAAAATTACAAACAGCCAGGGTTTATCAACAAGCCATACCGCCGAAGAATAAAAAAAATAAATGGAATAGCAAAGTAAAAAAAAGGCGATAAACAGCAGCAGGCATAATAACCATGTATATGTGTCGAATGAAATTACGTATTCCGAAAAGTTCAGTGAAAACAAAGGAGTGCCTGAAATTGTGCAGATTGTTTCTGGTATTTGGCCCACAGAAATATCAATCTTTTCGGGAACACTAAAATCCTTTTGAAATGAGTTTTCAAGGTATTCGTTTTCAAATGAATATTGAGATTTTATAAGAATGAGACCAACAGCTTTTGTATTTCCGTTTTTTAATACGATAATCTGGTACCAGCCATTTGGCAATTTTTGAATGCTTTCAGTTTTTCGAAGTTGATCTCTCGATAATTCATTAACAGAATTGTCGGACCAGTATACCAGACTATCGTTAATGTAGTATTGAAAAATAATACCATTTTTTGCTACCTGTGATAATTTGTCGGGCGGCGAATTTTTCAATATTCTTTTTACCTGGAGGTTTTTCTCATTTAAAACCCGTTCCACTCTTTTAGTAATATTTGAGGGACTGTTAGTTGTTCTGAGGATAAAGACGGCGGTAAAAAGGCAGATCACGAAAAAAACAGCTGTAAACGCTGCCCAGAGAGCATAATTTATTGATTTAGTGTATGATAAAACTAACCTCATAGGGCCTTCTATAATGCATTATCTTCTCTTGGGAAAGGGCATGGTCCCAATAAGGATGATCGTTCGCCTGTGACCTTAAAATTAAGAATTTTCAGGCAAAAGAATATAAATCAGGCTTGAATGTCCGATTTTCTTTTTTCCTGCTTGCAAATTTGAATACGCGCCTTTAAAAACGGCTTTTATAAAATTATTCTTTCCATTAATATATTTTTCGCTTAACAAGGAGATATAGTATGAGTCGAGGATCTGGGGAAGGATTTTGACAATACTGAAATGATGCATTGCTGAAAATTTCGTAAACGAATTTTTATTGAAATGATAAAGATGTCGGGGAAGATCGTATGCAGCCCAGAACTGTTTATAATGTTCAGCATCCCACGATTTACAATTAGGCAATGCTATGATAAGTACTCCATCGGGTTTCAATAAACACCTGATAGAATTTACCGTAGTGTTCAACTCATGAATATGCTCTAATACATGCCAAAGAGTAATACAGTCGAACTTTAAATTTTCTGGCTGAAAATCAGAAATCTTTTCTCTTACATCAAGTCCGTATGTTTTTTTTGAACTTTCCCTTGGCTTTTCATTTAATTCTATTCCGTAAGCAAGAAAACCTTTCATTTGACAAAAATTCAAAAACTCTCCCGTTCCGCAACCAATATCGAGAATGGATTTCCCTTTGGACGCATGTAACACGATCGAGAACTTCTTTTTTAACATAAAGTTCCTGGCTACAGTGTATACACGGGTGAGGAATCCTTTCTTGGTTGTATCGTGCGAAATATATTCGGTAGAATTATAATATCTGATAATATCATCAAACCCTGGCCTTGGATTTGTAAATCTTAATCCACACCCGGCACATTCATCAATTGAGAATTCCTCTTTTGAAAGAAAATAATCACGAGAGCTTATTGTTTTTTTGAATGAGGTTGAGTTGCAAGCCGGACAGTTTTTTAATACTTCCATAATTTTAGTTTCACGTGGAACGGACTTTATTTTCCTAAAAATACAATAAGCACTGAAATATCTGAGGGAGAGACGCCACTTATCCTTAAAGCCTGACCAATTGTTCCAGGTCTGATTTTCGACAATTTTTCTCTGGCTTCGTTCGATAAAGATAAAATCGTGTTATAATTTAGTTGTGGAGGAATTTGAAATTCGTCGAACTTTCCAAGTTTATCGGCCACCTCTTTTTCTTTATTAATATATGACCGGTATTTCACAAGTAATTCCGCCTCTTCCATCTCGTCAGTGCTAACTTTTCCCAAAGCGGCAAACTTATCGCGGATCTTTTCCACGTTATTAAATAAATCAATAAGCCTTACCTGAGGCCTCTGTAGAATTGTTTCAATTTTTATCTTCTGCTTGATTACAGGTAGTGCATTGGTCTGTAAAAAAGGGTTAATCTCGCCAGGTGTAACAGATTCTTTCTTTAATAATGCTTCCACACTATTAATTTTCCGGTATTTTGCCAATACTTTCTTTTTCCGCTCAGAACCGGCAAGTCCGATCTCGTGCGATTTAACAGTTAACCTGAAATCAGCATTATCTTGTCGCAGAAGAATCCTGTATTCCGCCCTTGAAGTGAACATACGATATGGTTCTTCTGTTCCCTTTGTAATAAGATCATCAATTAAAACACCTATATATGCCTCTGATCTCTTAAGAACAAACGCTGGTTTTTCCTGAATTTTCAAAAAAGCATTTATTCCCGCCATCAATCCTTGCGCTGCCGCCTCTTCATAGCCCGTTGTTCCATTAATCTGACCTGCCAAAAAAAGATTTTCAATTTGTTTGGTTTCCAGATTAAAATTCAATTGTGAAGGAGGAAAATAATCATATTCAATAGCATAACCCGGTCTGAAGAATTTTGCATTTTTAAATCCTTCTACTTTTCTAAGTGCTTTAAATTGAATATCCTCCGGCAATGATGAAGAAAACCCATTTACATAATACTCTATCGTATTCCAGCCTTCCGGCTCAATAAAAAGCTGATGTTTGTCTTTTGATGCAAATCGTTCTATTTTATCCTCTATTGACGGACAGTATCGGGGGCCTCTTCCTTTAATTCTTCCCGTGAACAATGGAGATCTCTCGAATCCTTGCTTTAAAATATCATGTACTTCCGCACTTGTATAGGTAAGGTAGCAACTTCGTTGTTTTTTTAGTTTTTTTGTTGACAAAAACGAAAAATTGCCTGGGTTAAGATCCCCGGCTTGCTCTGTCATCAAAGAAAAATCCAGAGATCTTCCATCAGCCCTAAGAGGGGTTCCGGTCTTCATCCTGCTTGAAGAAATCCCTAATTTATTAATATTAGAAGTCAGATTCGTTGAATTTCTCTCTCCAATTCTTCCTCCGGCAAATTGCTTTGTTCCGATATGAATTAACCCATTCAAAAACGTGCCATTGGCCAAAATGACAGTTTTTGAATAAAATTCCATGCCCATATAAGTCTTTACCCCAACCGCTTTTTGCTTCTTTACAATAATTTCAGTAACAGTATCCTGCCAAAACTCCAAATTTTCCAGGCTTTCCAAAATGTTTCTCCATTCGACTGAATACAAAACCCTGTCGTTTTGTGACCTGGGACTCCACATTGCAGGTCCTTTAGAAAGGTTGAGCATTCGAAATTGAATCATTGTTTTATCGGCCACGATTCCTGTATAACCTCCCAATGCATCAATTTCTCTAACAATCTGGCCTTTTGCAATTCCTCCTATCGAAGGATTGCACGACATTTGAGCAAAATTCGTAAGGTTCATGCTGATCATAAGTACTTTCGCTCCCATATTTGCGGAAGCTGCTGCCGCCTCACAACCGGCGTGCCCTCCCCCAACCACGATTACGTCGAACTTATCTTTCAATCTGGCTCTCAAACTATATAATTTACAAAATCAATAAATAACTCTATTTGTTGATGGTTTTATACAAAGTCTGGCTAAAGTGGAACAATGTTTCACGTGGAACAAACTTATTCCTGGAAAGCCTTCAAATATTTATTTTCCATTATTGTCATCCTCGTTTTATCACCTTTCGATTTATCATCATATCCTAACAAGTGCAAGATACCATGGACTAGGATTCTTCGAAATTCTTCTTCTGCTGTGACTTTATATTTAATGGCATTATCCCTTACTCTTTCTATACTGATATAAATATCCCCGCTAATACTTCCGGATTCCTCAGATAAAGTAAAGCTTATAATATCAGTATACGTATCAGTATTTAAATATTTTAGATTAATGGAATGTAAGACTTCGTCGCTGGTGATAACGAAATTTATATCCCCGGTTGTTTTCTTATTATCGAGTATGACCTTCTCAATCCATGGAATCAGATTCTTCTTTCGCCCTATCCCACCCTTAATTTTATGCTTGAAAAAATTAATCATTTCCTTTATTAACCGTTGTTTCTTTCTTAACCCAATACTCTTTCAGGCTATTTATCCGCTGCAGTGATTTTTCATAATTCATGCTCGACACGTAAAACACTAGTGTTATTGATTCTCCCTTTACCGATATAGTAACCTCATCGGCAAGTGCTTTTACTATATATATTTCTTTGGCAAGTTTGTGTTTACGAATTTCCTGCTCCAACACATGTTCTTGCCCGGAGGATAAATCCTGTCCGTCGAACTTTAGCTTAAAAGTGAATCCTTTTATCGTTTTTTCAAAAGTAACGACCAAAATATTTTGTACAATTCCTTCTGAAATAGCTATTAGAATGCTAGCCGCTTCTGTGGAAGCGAGTAAAATATTTCCGAAATATTCATTGTTAATATTATGATAATCACATATTTCTTCCACGAAGTGTTCCAGCTTGTATAATTCATTTTTCCCATTAACGGAAATCTCTCTAAAATCTTTTTTCATACTATTTTCTAATTTTCAGTATATACTCAGAGGCCTTATTTCTATAATAATAGTTAAGAGGTGCAGGTGTAAAATTAATTATATCTTTCCCTGGATCCATATTAGTCTTATACTCAAAAAATCCCTTAGGGTTACTTAACAAGTAATTTTTTGCTTCTATTGACTCTCTTTTTTCTTCTTTTTCTCTTTGCTGTTCGGCTTTTTCTGATTCAAGCATCTTAGTCACGATTCCCTGCTGTCTGTTGAAAGTTTCCTGGTTAATCATTTTATTCAAAATATCCTTTTCATTTTTCTCCATTTCGTCAATCATTTTATTAAGGTTTCCATCACCTCCTTTTCCCTGTTCCTTTAAAGCATTTTCATACTCCTGCAGTGCCTGTCTGATTGCTTCCTGTTCCGCAACCATTTTCGCGATTTCCTTGTTGACTCCTTCCTCTTCACCTTTGTCCTGGCCTTTTCCGCCTTTAGATTTGTTAAGGCCCTGCTTCATTTTTTCCATTCTTTTACCCATCTCCTGCTGCATCTGCCTCATCGAATTCATACTTTTCTTTCCGCCAGGTTTTCCGGGTTTCTTGCACATTTTCTGACCGCTGCTCATTTTCGCACTCTCCATTTGCATATTCATCTGCCTGAGAGCCTCATCTAACAACAGAGCCAAATTGTTCATCCCCGTCATCGCGTATTGTTCTCTGGCCATTGCGGCAGGCAACATTCGATCAACAAGTGATTTTTCGGAAACTCCAAGATTTTCTTTAACAAAAGTTACTTCCTTTGTGATTATGCTTTTCATCATAACCTGTCTTCTCGAAATTTTATTCAGAGTGTCCTCTATTGTACCGAATTTATCTTTAATCGATTTCTGGTCCTTTATAAGCTCAAGATACTTCGGATCGTTTCTGTTAATCGTCATTGAACGGTAAATAATTTCCTCCTGCTGAAACGACAGTTTATTGAGGTTTTGGAGCAATTGCCTTAACGCTGCCGCATCCTCTTCCTGTGTCTCTTCCTCATTTTCCTCCTGCATATTCTCCAGTTTGCTGGCCAGTTCCTTCATCTGTTGTGAAGATTTATTCTGACTCCCGGAGGCCTTTTTCATTTTACCGGATTTCATAAGATCTTCACTCCTTCCCAGCTCTTCATCAATCAATTTCCTGTCTTCTTTTGTACTTTCAAGGTCTGGTGTTTTCTCCATTTCCAGACTCAGCTTCTTCAAATCTTCCAGTGATTTATTTATCGAATCAAACTTTTGCTCAACTTCTTTCTGGGATTGCAACAGGTCTTCGTCTGATTTCGCCTTTTGTTCTGTTTGATCCGCGAGTTTCTTCTGTTCCTCAGCAAGTTTTTTTAGTTCATTTGTGCTCTGTTCCAATTTCCTTTCGAATTCAATTTGCTTAAACAGTTCAAGATTCCGGTCAAGCTCTTTTTCGAGATTTTCATTCATTTCTTTCATCTTTGGCATTAACTCGCTAAGTTTGTTCTTGTCCATCTGATTCAGCAGGTTCTTCATATCCTGAATGAGTTTCTTCATTTCATCAGTAAGCAGGTGATTCGCCAGCTCGTTAAGTTGCTTTTGCTTCTCCAAAATTCTTTCACTTGTTTTTAAATACTGCTCCTCATATTTTATGTTCTGTTCATTCTTAGTTTGAAAATTTTCGACCTGCTTTTGAATTTTCTCATTTGCCTTTATCACTTCATCGAGCTTCTTTTTTTCTTTCCATGAAACTTCATTCTGGTCGATCATTCTGCGCTCAATCTCATCAAGTGACTTGCTTATGTCCTTGCTCTCGGTTAAGCTTTTATACATTTCCTTTTCTATGCTCTCTGCAGTGTTGTCGGTCTTCCAGGCAATTTTTTCCAGTGAAGGGATTTCGAACGATAAGGGGGTGGTGCGGGCAGACTTTGGTCCTCTTATTCCATCATTATCCCAAATTTCTATGTAATACGAATAAGTATCACCTGGTTTTGTTTCAATCAACGAGAGGTCAAGCGAATAAAAAAATACCTGCGAAAGGTTTTCTTTGTCAATGGCAATAGTTTCTTTTTTTATCAATTTATAAACGCTGTCGGTTTGTTCCTTTCCTGTAAGAAAGAAAGTCATATTCGAAAAACCATAATCGTCTTTAATCGTTCCTTGTAGAAACACCTTACCGGTGTTAGCAGTATCTTGTGCTTCCTTTACAGAAATCTCGGGATAAGCATCTTTTATAACACGTATTGAATAATTCAAAGAATCTGATTTTTTTGAAAACTCATTCTCCTGGAGTATGCAATAAAGCGCAGACTCCATGAATCGTTTTTGTACCGTGAAAACATTCGGTTGCTTATTTTCAAGTTGAATTTCTTCTGTTAAATTAACCGCACTTTGTTGCGGAATCCGGGACCTGGGTTTACCCAAAGGTTCATTCCATGAATTTTCTCCCGATGGCATCCTGAATTTAACCGCTGTTACATCCCGTGTATTAAGACTCCATTTTACTATTGTTCCTTCTGGTATAATAAGATCTCCGATATTAGACAGAGTTTCTGATTGTTTGCCCGTATAAGCAGGATAATCCAAACGGGTGTCGAAATTCAAAATAATGGGTTTTGGATGAACATTAATCAGGTACTCACGTGATTCCTTGTCGTCGGCAAGAAGGATAAATCTGGTAGCAGACTGAAGTGTTTTGAATAAATATGAATATTTCGACCGGCTTTCATGTTTCATTTGAAATGTTGAATTTCCCGTTTTAACAAAAACCTCATCCGGTATTTCATTTCCGGTAAGTTCAATCCTGAGTGCAAAATCATCCTGCTGCATCGCCCTGAGTTCCTTATTAAGAATAACTATTCTGAACAAGGCTGGTGGTGTGAACTTTTCAGTGTATTTAATAAGCCGCAGAGTAGGATCCGATACAATAGCCGGTGCTATTAAAAGTAACAGCAGCAAAATAAACAGGGGAGGAAGAGTATACTTCAGGTAGCTGAGATTTTTCCTTAGGTTTATGACTTTTGCAAAGGGCAAGGGCCTTAACTCTTTAGTGCGCTGTTCAATGCTGGCTATCAGAAGTTCGATACTTTCGGTTGAATTATCCTGCTGGTCTATCAGCTGAAGTGTATTCAGAAGCTTGTCGCCAATTTCACTGAAATGTTCGCCTATAATACGGGCGGCCTGTTCATGTGTAAGCGCTTTGCCTATCCTAAGGTAGTTTAGGAGAGGAATAACCACAAAATAACCCAGGCATACGCTTGCGACAGCGAGATAAAAATAAACAAGAATAACCCTGGCCAGCGAAGGCAGGTAGCTAAAGTATTCGAGCAAAACCTCCAGTAAGAACAGCGATAGCAGAATCCCCAGGCTGATCAGCGCTCCTCTTATGATCTTGTTCTTGTAATATTTCCTTGTAAACTCATTGAGTTTAACAATCAGAATGTTCTCCCTCTTCATACATTCAAAACTGCAAAATTACGAAATTGCTGATCTTACTGTATATAACCTTAACTTTGCTGCCTCAAACCGGCATTTACCATGAATACAGCAGGAATTCGGGTTCGCTTTGCTCCAAGTCCGACGGGACCTTTACATCTTGGCGGAGTACGTACGGCACTTTACAATTATCTTTTTGCCCGTAAGTTTAATGGCAGCTTCATTCTGAGAATAGAAGATACCGACCAAAACAGGTTTGTACCCGGCGCCGAGGAATATATTATTAAATCGTTGCAGTGGTGCGGACTTGAATTTGATGAAGATGTATTGAAAGGCGGACCGCATGCCCCTTACCGCCAGTCGGAAAGATCAGCAATTTATAAAGAATACATTCAGATATTGCTTGACAAAAGTCATGCATATATTGCCTTTGATACGGCTGCCGGGCTTGAAGAAGCAAGGAACACACTTTCGCAAGGTCATGAGCAGTTTCAATACGGGAATAAAACCAGGCTGCTTATGAAAAACAGTCTTTCGATGACTGCGGATGAGGTTTCCCTGAGAATTGAAAGGGGCGACCGTTATGTTATCCGCGTACTGATCCCTGAAAATCAGACCGTTGTTTTCCATGACCTGATCAGGGGTGAAGTCAAAGTTCACACCGATACCCTCGATGACAAGGTCCTGTTCAAATCAGACGGCCTTCCAACATACCACCTGGCCAATGTTGTGGATGATTACCTGATGAAAATTTCGCATGTGATCAGGGGAGAAGAATGGTTACCATCGGCGCCCTTGCACCTTCTGTTATACCGGTTTTTTGGTTGGGAGGACTGCATGCCTCAGTTCGCCCATCTGCCTTTGATTCTGAAGCCCGACGGCAACGGAAAGCTCAGCAAAAGAGACGGTGACCGCCTTGGGTTTCCGGTATTTCCCCTGGAATGGAAGGATCCGGTGTCGAACGACATATCGCATGGCTACAAAGAAGATGGCTATCTGCCTGATGCTTTTATCAATATGCTTGCTCTGCTTGGATGGAATCCTGGTACTGAACAGGAGATCTTCACCATGGCAGAGCTCATTGCCGCATTCTCTCTGGACCGAATAAATAAAGCAGGAGCAAAATTCGATCCTTCGAAAGCCCGCTGGTTCAATCACAAGTACATTCAGCAAAAACCCGATGAAGAACTGTACAATTATCTGTTGCCTGAATTAATTGCCAATGGAATTGATGCTGACCGTGAGCATGTGTTACATATAATTGGCCTGATCAAGGAAAGGGTTGAACTTCTTTCTGACCTCTGGAAACATTCCGTCTTCTTTTTCAGGGCTCCCGAAAGCTATGATCAGCAGGTGAAACAAAAAATATGGCAGGAGGGAACTTCATTCATTGTTGAAGAATTTGCAATTCTCGCCAGTAAGCTTGAACCATTTGATAAAGAAACCCTTCATCAACTAATTGAAGAGTTTACCACAGCAAGAAAAATTAAAATGGGCCAGCTAATGAACCCCCTGCGTCTTTTAGCTGTAGGTTCAAACCAGGGCCCCGGGATGATGGACATTGCCGTTCTGCTAGGTAAGGAGGAATTTTTAATAAGAATTTACCGGGGAATAAAAAATATTTAACAATTGCTATATCGAAGATATTTAGTAATTTTGATGCATAAAAGTATTTAGGTTCGTAATAGTGTGATTCAATAAAACCCTAACAAATGAAAAAGTATACGATTATTTTGTTAAGCGCGTTTGTCCTGCTGCTCATGGCCTGTTCTAAGAAAAGTGACACTAACGGTTCAAACACACCCCTGGTTTTTTCAAGTCTTAACGCTTCTGATTCAACAATGGTTGTTAACGGGCTGATAACTTTAATCGCCAATGCTTCGGGTGATGGTTTGAGCTATCACTGGACTGCCTCCTATGGCAGTTTTGTAGGCAGTGGAACCTCGGTAAAATGGACGGTTTGCCATGCAGATAAATTCGTTATTACTTGTGAAGTGCAAGATGCGAACGGAAATTCTGTAAGCAAACAGCGTACAATTTCCGTGCATGAATAGGATAATCGCTCTGGTTGTCCTGGTCATTCTTCTTTCATCAGAACTTTCCTATTCACAATGCTGTTCAAGTGGGAGTCCGGTTGGCGCAACTGTGTATGTGGGTGTTTTGGCTCCAAACAACCTGAGATTTGTAGCCTATTACAGGAATAGCTATTCGAATACCTATTACCAGGGCAGCAGCAAGACGGAAGAGAATGTCCCGCTAAAGTTTTCCTATTATAATTTTACCGGTATCTCATTCAGCTATGGAATAACCAAACGACTGACAGCTGAAATCGACTTCGGGTATTTTCTCAATAAAACCCAGGAATTCAAATATATCGATTTTAAAGAGACCGGTTACGGTTTTACCGACGGCGGGGTAGGGGTTAAATACGGGATTTTTATCAAGCCTTCCCGTCAGATAGAATTAACGGCTGGTGCAGGTTTCCGATATCCGTTCACGACCAAACCCCAGGAGCTTGACAGGGTTCAGCTCGCCCGCGACGTCCAGCCTTCGACTAACGCGTTTGCCGTAAACGTCATGCTTTTTTTCAATAAAGGCTGGCCCTCCGTAGGTATCCGGTTATTTACTGTCAACCGGTTCGAGTATAATTTTGCCGATAAGCTTCATTATCAATACGGCAGCATGTTGCTGAATTCGGTTTTCTTTTCGAAAAAGATCATTCCGTATTTCTTTGCAATCCTGCAGGTTCGCGGGGAATGGCGCACCCATGACAATGATTTTAACGATATTTATGAAAACGGAAGCAGTATCCGCCCCAATTCAGGAAATTACCTTTTAATACTTTCTCCCCAGCTTAGTTATTCGATTGCCGGAAAATGGAATGTTTCGGTGCTTTACGATATACCCGTTTACAAGTATTACAACGGGAAACAGCTTACCCCTAAATATTCATTTGCAGTCAGCGTGTCACACGACTTTGACCTTAGCCGGAAGAAACCTAAGATCAATATTGAAACCCTTCCTAAATGAACAGAAACCTGGTTTTCTTAATATTTCCCGTTCTTATATTTGCTTATTCATGTAAGAAAAATAGTGAGGCCCCTTCCACAAGGCCATTGCTTATGACAGTGAATGTAGCCGGAAATTACTTTAGCCCGGTATTGGGTGGCGTGATCTTTATCTCAGACATGAAGGGAAATGCACTTTCCGATACCTTTTGTCTGGGTGATGGCAAATACCGGTTCTTTGGCCGTGCCGGAACCATTGCTCCTCCGCTGATTGAAGTCACCACGGTAAGAGCTGAACCCTATTGGCATAGTTTTAACATTACTATCGAAACCTATACCTGTATAATTCCTTCAGAATGGACCTTGCAGTCGTACCATGCTGATACTGTGGGAAAGATTTATCCGTCGTATATCAATATTCCCGCTCATAACGATGCCATCCTGATCTCCTCCTCTGGATATTCAAACCTTACTTCAAGCCTTGAGCCGATTCCAATACCCTTGTATACCAGTCCGGATGCCATTTATTTTGGGATTCCCACATCCGCAGGTATGAAATATAAGTGGTTTAGCGGAATACCGGCAAATACCGCTTACACTTTTGATCTTTCCGATCCTTTGCCAGCAGAAAAAACGACCGTTCTATTTCCCGCTCCGGTACAGTATTATGAATGTCGGGTACAGGGTTTTCCTGGAGGGAATTTCAGTTCTCCGATACCCTATATGGTGGATGAATTATTGGGTGACGGCAGTATCACAAGCAAAGCAGAGGTATATTTTCCTCCTTCAAAATTCCAGGGCTTTCATACCGATATTATGCTTGTTGAGAATTATTCGTCAAACCAAAGCTGGTCTTATCATGTTGATGGTGAGATCCCTGCAGCGTTCAAAAAAATAGCAGCCCAACTTAATTCCTATACAGCCACAAATACCAGGCTACAGGTAAAGGCATCGGGAGATCTGGATGCGGTGTCGGGGACATGGCAATTTCTGAGTCCTTTCCAGGGAATGGTCGAATGGACGGTTTATGCACCTGATACTTCCACAAGCGTGCAGTTGCCTCAGGTAGCGCCCGCCCTCAACGGAATGTTTCCCTGGTTCAGCCGGGATTCGCTCACATTTGAAAAAGTACAGCTAACCGATTTGGTTAACTGCAAGGGATACGCCGGGATGATCGGGCGTCTTTATAATCCTCTGAATCCTTCCGGCTTTGAGCGGCAGGAAGTGAGCAGTTTGAGTGGGCTTAATGCCACCAGGAAGAGCCGGTTTAAAGGAAGAACTTACCGCAGCCCAGGATCGAACGATCTTTAGCTAATACCCTGTATACCAGGATACCATGTTTCATTACTTTTGAAAGATCGATTTTTTGCAGGCGGGAGTTCACAGTTACGGACTTCAGTTTACAGCCGAGTATGTCGAATATTTCGAGTTGAGAATAGAGATAGTCGCGACAGCGGCTGAAATCAAAGGTAATACACATTGCTTCCCCATTGATCACAAGAATCTCCTGAAGGCTGAAGTTTTTATGCTCAGCCACCGGGGTGGTTGTTTTCCATATATTGTAAAGTGTCTGCAGTGAATCAATGGGGTCGACCGGGTACTGCCCGCTGTAGTTCGTCGGGTAGGCCATCCAAAGGTCGCAGTAGAGCGAATCCGGCCGATTGTTCATGTTAGCCACTCTTAGGAACGACGACTGGGAGGAGGCGTTCTTGGGGGCACATCGTGTATCAGCACCTACTACCTTGGCTCCCTGCAGAGCAGCCATCAGCCGGTCGGCAAGAGTGCCGGTAGTATTCAGGAAGCGTGATTGCATTGAATCAAGAATCATTTGCCCCATAAGGATGTTGCCCTGAATGGAATAATAAATATGGTTGGTGTCGTTCTTGTAATTCTGACAGCCGACGCCGGTAAAGGAAGCCGCCCGGGGGTGGCCGCCGTTATAATCGGCTATTCCATACTGCCTGATGGCAGGGTTGTTTCCTGCATCGTGAGCCACCAGCGAATCGATGATTTGCTGAGGCGGGAGTCCCATCATCATCCAATTATGGGCGTTCTGCTGGTTTACAGGGCTCCAGGAGGCCTGAGTATGTATCACTCCTATGCCGGGGATCACGTCGCTAAGTATCGCCGCCCCGTGTGGATAGGTTGTTGAAGAACCCACGCATGAGGCACCTGCACTGCCTACCTGGCCGGTCGCCGAATCAATGGCAACAATGGAAAATGTATCCTGCGTAAAAGCTTTTTCACCGGAAAGGATAACAATGGTCGGTAAAAAAACAAAGCATATAAATTGTTTGATAATATTTTTCGTCATCCTGTTGGTTTATAAGGGTTTAAGTGCAACATTATTTAATCAGGCCACTATTTAATTACGAAATGTAAAAGTACAATTTTCTGCAAAGCCAGTGTGGTAAAGTTTATAAACAGTGGATTATTCAAACGGACTATATGGCAAAAAAAGTGCAAGAACAAGCGCACAACGATATTCCTGTTGAATTATCATTAAAATCATTAATTTAAAGATATAATTATGAATAATTTAAAGATCCTGATATACCTTACTGCAATGCTTGGAGTATTCTCGGTGATTACAGGTTGTTCAAAAAAGGCAGATAACCCCAGCAATCCCACCCCGGTACCTGTTACTGTGACCGACGTAGACGGCAACGTGTATCATACAATAAAAATCGGCACACAGATGTGGATGGCAGAATTGACGGTTTATCGGAATCCTCTGCAGTATATGGAGTTCATCAGTTAGTTTTGAAGTTTTATCCTTTTATCGTCTTTTAAGGAATGATGTAGGAAATATCTACCAGCACAACAACAATAAAGGCGGTGGGATGTCGGTGCGCTGTATCAGTGATTTTTAAGCCCGGATAAAGGACCTGTTTAACACGAAAAAACCCAACTAACTGAAATTAAGTTAGTTGGGTTTTTCTGTTGTTGTCCGACTAGGAATCGAACCTAGACTCTTCTGATCCAGAGACAGACGTGTTGCCAATTACACCATCGGACAATGCGGCTGCAAAATTACGATACTTGCAGCAAATTTTCAAATTTATTTAGCTTTTTCTTTCTTTGCCCAGCTGTCCCTAAGCGGCACGATACAGTTAAAAACAAGGGTTTCGGGGTTTGAGTCATAGTCTACACAATAATAGCCCAAACGCTCAAACTGGAATTTCTGGCCCGGTGTAGCCGACTGCACTGAAGGCTCTATATACCCTGTCTTTATCTCCAAAGAGTCAGTATTAAGAAAGTCCTTATAAGTTTTTCCTTCCTCAGCATTATCGGGGTTCTCGACTCTGAAAAGACGGTCGTACAACCTTATTTCTGCTTTTATTGCATGTTTAACCGAAACCCAGTGCAGGGTTCCTTTAACCTTTCTGTTGCTTTCGGGCATACCACTCTTTGAGCCAGGATCGTACGAGCAGTGCACTTCGAGAATTTTACCACTTACAGGGTCTTTTGTAAAGGACTCGCATTTAACGATATAAGCTGATCGCAGTCGGACTTCCCGGCCTGGTGCCAGCCTGAAAAACTTAGCCGGAGGATCTTCCATAAAGTCCTCCTGTTCAATATACAATTCTTTCGAAAAAAGTACTTTTCTGGAACCAGTTGATGGGTCTTCCGGATTATTGGCTGCTTCCATTTCCCCGACCAGGTCATCCGGATAATTATCAAGAACTATTTTCAGAGGATTCAATACCCCCATAACGCGTAAGGCCTTTTTGTTAAGATCTTCTCTGATACAAAATTCAAGAAGGCTTATATCAATCACGCTATCTCTTTTAGCAACGCCAATGATATCGGCGAAATTCCGTATAGCTTCAGGCGTATATCCCCGCCTCCTTAGTCCGCAGATGGTCGGCAAACGAGGATCATCCCATCCTCTTACAAGCTTTTCCTGAACAAGCTCCAGAAGCTTCCGCTTACTCATCACCGTATAGCTAAGGTTCAGGCGGGCAAATTCAATCTGCCGCGGGGCATAAATCCCAATCTCATGTATTAGCCAGTCATACAATGGCCTGTGAACCTCAAATTCAAGAGTACATATAGAATGAGTGATATTTTCGATGGAGTCGGACTGCCCGTGAGCGAAATCATACATCGGATAGATGCACCATGAATCTCGGGTTCTATGGTGCGAAGTATGAAGAATCCTGTAAATCACAGGGTCCCTCATATGCATAATGGGCGATGCCATATCTATTCTTGCCCTTAGTACTTTGGCTCCATCGGCAAACTCGCCGGCACGCATTTTTGAAAAAAGCTCTAGATTCTCGTCAATGGCCCTGTTTCTATAGGGACTATCCTTTCCTGGCCGTGTAGGGGTTCCCCTGCTTTCACTCATTTCTTCGGCAGTCTGATCACATACATAGGCTTTTCCCTTTCTGATCAGGATAAGGGCAAATTCATACAACTGTTCAAAGTAATCTGAAGCATAAAATTCACGGTCCTCCCAATCAAAACCAAGCCACCTTACATCTTCTTTTATTGAATCAACATATTCAACCTCTTCTTTAACCGGATTTGTATCATCAAATCGGAGATTGGTTTTACCCTGGTATTTTTTCGCAAGACCAAAATTAAGGCAGATCGATTTAGCGTGACCTATATGAAGGTATCCGTTTGGCTCAGGAGGAAACCTGGTATGTATCCTGCTTCCATTTTTCCCGTTCTTAAGGTCCTCTTCTATAATTTCCTCAATAAAATTCAGTGATCGTGCCTGGGGTTCCTCTTTACTCTTTATTTCTTCCATTGTTGTATTGAAAATAAGGTTTTCTTTGCCTCGATTCAGGCTGCAAAGCTAAGAAATTAAAGAAAACCGTTTTAAATTGAGTGGATTTTGATAATTTCGTATGTTTTAAAAATAATTCCAACAACTTAGTTTTAACCCCAGGGCAGTTCCGCTCCAAGGGGCGGGGAATGTAACAGTAGTGAGTAAATAAAAGAATGGGAAAGATCTCTTTAGATGGGATGGAGTTTTTTGCATATCATGGTTGTTTCAGGGAAGAGCAACTGATAGGCACAAAATTTGTTGTAGACCTGCGTGTTGAGACTGACACGACGACCGCCGAAAAAAGCGATTATCTGCACGACACTGTAAATTACACAGATCTTTATAATGCAGTTAAAACGGAGATGGAGCAGAAGTCACACTTGCTGGAACACGTAGCAAAACGTATTCTCGTGTCCATTTCCGGCAAATTTCCGGCCATCACGGGTATTGATCTCACAATTTCCAAGCTGAACCCGCCGGTAGGAGGGAAGATGAAACAGATCAGTTTCACAACTTCCTGGACAGATGGCGGATGACAGATAGCAGATGGCTGGTAACAGATGCTTGATTTCGCTACTTCGCAATTTCGCTATCTCGCTACTTATTCTTATCTTTGCCCTCCCTAACTGAAAATGGTATCGTGGCCGAGTGGCTAGGCAGAGGTCTGCAAAACCTCCCACAGCGGTTCGACTCCGCTCGATACCTCAGGATTAAAAGGCTGTTCCATGAAAAAGTTCAGCCTTTTTTTATTTTTCTTTCGGATAAAAAAGATATTCGCTTATCATCACAAGCAACAAAGTAAACGTGCCGCTCAGTATCATCCTGAAAAAAGTCTTGAAAAATTCAGCAAACCGGAAAGCCTCCAGGTAGAAAAGCACAAAATGATGAATCAAAATGAGGCTTATGGAATAATAGAGAAACCATTTCAGCCCTTGATTTTTCAAAGAAGGGCTGTCGCCATTAAGTGAATCCGGTCCCGACGAGATCCAGCTGATTACATAGGGCCGGGCATACGCCATTGCCAGGCAGGCTGATATATTCAGACCTAACGTGTTTGAGAAAAAATCCACTCCCGCACCCACTAAAAACGACAACAGCAGTAATAATCCACCAGGAATCTCAAAAGGTAGAAGCAGAATAAAATATATATAAAAATAAGGATTTATAAAACCTCCCAGGTAGATGTTGTTTAGAACAAGAACCTGAAGCAGGATAAGCAGAAAGAACCTCAAGACGTTGTAAAAAACCACTTTTGGTGTAGTCATTCTCCCGTGTTTTATTCGCCTTTAAATGTTGCTTTAAGATCTTCTTTTTCTTTTCTCATCAGATCAACCACGATTTCCACATAACCCAGACTGTTGAAGTCGGTTGAAAAAAGTATGGTGCCTGAATTAAAATTCTCATCTGGTGCGGCGGTAAAATCGCTGATAGTCCCTATCATAATGCCTTCAGGAAAAATATCGGAATTTCCACTGGTTACAATAGTGTCGCCAGGTATAATATCGACATGTTTCGGCACTTCCTTAACGCTTCCATACCTGTAATTACCTCCAGGCCATTCAACATTGACAAGCTGGTTGTTTTTCTTAAATTTTCCGGAAATCCTGCTGTCTTTGTTGAGCATCGACATGATCCAGCTGAAGTGAGGCGAAACACTTACGACCTGGCCGACAATCCGGTTTCCGATAACCACACCCATATGATTCCTAACCCCCTGAACGCTGCCTTTGCTTATCATCAGGAAGTTATTTCGCTTGTTGGTGGTGTTGCTTATCACTTTTGCGCTGATATACCTGTACTGAAGCTTAAACACCGTATCATTTCTGTAAAAAGAGTAGGCGTCTGATTTATAATAGGCATCCGGAAGGCGGGAATGCAGTTTAGCCATCTCTTCGACCAGTGTTTTGTTGGTTTGGCGTAAAGAAAAATACTCGGAAATGTTTCTGAATGCAGTGTTTATGCTGCCGGTAAAGTTGCCCGATAAATCGACGAGTGCGGTATTCTGGAACTCATTAAAATTAAAAAGCAAGAGAAGTGAAACCGTCTCCAGAAGAAGAAATAATAAAATAAAATAGTGTTTGCGGAGGAATACGTATAAGTTCCGCATATACCGGATTTACTTGATCAGGAAGGTGAATTTATCGAAATTTTTAAGAGCAATTCCCGTCCCTCGTGCTACTGCCCGTAATGGGTCTTCTGCCACATGAACTTTTAACTTCGTTTTCAGGTGAATTCTCTTATCAAGTCCTCTGAGTAAAGCGCCTCCTCCGGTAAGATAAATGCCCGTTTCGAATATGTCGGAAGCAAGTTCCGGGGGGGTCATTTCCAGTGCGTTGAGAACGGCAGCTTCAATCTTTGCCACAGATTTATCAAGAGCATGGGCTATTTCAGCATAATTCACGATAACTTCCTTTGGAATGCCGGTGAGCAGGTCGCGGCCATGAACCGCGTAATCAGGAGGAGGATTATCAATATCAACCATGGCGGCTCCCGCTTCGATTTTAATTCTTTCGGCGGTACGTTCTCCAATGTTTATATTATGCTGTTTACGCATGTATTCCTCTATATCTGTATTGAATTCATCGCCCGCGATCCGGATTGATTTGTTGTTCACAATGCCGCCTAATGCAATAACTGCGATTTCGCTGGTTCCACCCCCAATATCGATGACCATGTTCCCGATTGGTTCCAGAACGTCGATACCAATACCGATAGCTGCAGCCATAGGTTCATGAATAAGTCTGACCTCTTTGGCACCTGCCTGTTCTGCAGAATCCTTTACCGCTCTTTCTTCTACTTCGGTAATTCCGGAAGGGATACAGATTACCATTTTCATTGCCGGGGGAAACCATGATTTTCCGATCTCGATCATCTTGATCATTTCTCTTATCATGTGTTCCGCAGCGTGGAAATCAGCAATAACTCCCCCTCTTAATGGGCGAATTGTTTTAATGTTTTCATGGGTCTTTCCATGCATCATCTGAGCTTTTTTTCCAACCGCAATGATTCTTCCCGAACTTCTTTCGATAGCAACAATCGAGGGTTCGTCTACTACTACTTTGTCATTATAAATTATAATCGTATTGGCAGTACCGAGGTCAATAGCAATTTCTTTTGTGAATAATCCCATTGTTTTTTAGTGTTTAAAGTGGCGTATTCCTGTAAATACCATAGCCATGTCATGCTCATCGCAGAACTTCACCGAATCTCCATCGCGTATCGATCCGCCTGGTTGAATAACTGCAGTGATCCCCGCATCATAAGCGATTTCAACAGAGTCGGCGAACGGAAAAAATGCATCAGACGCCATGACCGATCCTTTCAGATCGAAACCAAAAGCCTTTGCCTTTAAAATAGCTTGCTTCATTGCATCGACCCGTGATGTTTGTCCCATTCCACAACCGATCAGCTGTTTGTTCTTCGTTATTACTATAGTATTTGATTTCAGGTGTTTAACAATTTTATTAGCAAATAAGAGTTCCGCTGTTTCTGCAGCAGATGGTTTCAGTTTCGTAACAAACTGAAATTCAGCTTCCGTTTCAACTTTAATATCCTTTTCCTGCTCGAGGATTCCATTGAGCACCGATTTAAATTGTCTGGAACTGAAGATTAACGGGTTTTGTTGCAAAATTATTCTATTTTTCTTTGATTTTAAGACTTCCAGTGCATTCTTTTCATACTCTGGTGCCAGAAGGATTTCAAAAAACAATTTATTCAATTCCAGGGCTGTTTCGTAATCGATCTTGCGGTTTGCGATAACGATTCCGCCGAAGGCCGAAAGATTATCACAGGCCAGTGCATCCAGATAAGATTCTCTTATCGTTTCCCTGCAAGCTATTCCACATGGGTTTGTATGCTTTATGATAGCCACTGTTGGCTCTGTGAATTCCGCGATAAGATTTATCGCTGCATCAATATCAACAAGGTTATTGTAGGAAAGCTCTTTCCCGTGAAATTGTTCAAAATTGCCATTCAGAAAGCCGTAAAAAGAGCCTTTCTGGTGTGGATTTTCACCATATCTCATCGGGGTCGAGATCATCTGGCTCTGTTTGAATGCCGGGATATTTTCGCTGCGATTAAAATAATTGAAGATCTGTGTATCGTAATGAGATGAAACATTAAATGCCTGGGCTGCAAAGTACCGTCTGTGCTCCACGTTTGTAAACCCGTTCCCTTCATTTAGCAGTATAATCAGATCATTGTAGAAATCAGCCGATGGAATGACCAGCACATGCCTGTAGTTTTTTGCCGCTGCCCTGATCAGAGAAATACCTCCTACATCAATTTTTTCAATGATATCTTCCTCTTTATCCGTAGTTGCAACAGTCTTTTCAAAAGGATACAGGTCTACAATCACAAGATCGAATGAAGGAATGTCGAAATGCTCAACATCCTTTATATCCGAAAGCTGGTCTCTCCTCCACAGAATGCCGCCAAATACTTTTGGATGAAGTGTTTTTACCCGACCTCCGAGAATGGATGGATAGGTAGTCACTTCTTCTATTGAAGTGGCCGCTATTCCTTTCAGTTTAAGAAAATCGTAAGTTCCGCCGGTGGAATAAATATGCACATTATGTTCCGACAGCATTTTTGCAATTTCCTCTATTCCTTCCTTGGAATAGACTGAGATAAGCGCCGAGGTAATTTTTATTTGATCGATCATGGCTGTTGGTGTAACTCCCGGGGTTTTCTTTCGTCTAAAACCAGAGGGCTCAATTTCCTGCAATGTTATTAATAATTGAGGGATATTACAATAAAAGGAGCTGGGTTTTTAAGGATTTGATTAACTTTATCGGCTGTGAAACAGTTTCAGGCCTATCTTATTTTTCTAAGGCTCTTCAGGGAAAGTTATCTTTTTGCCCTGCAGGAAATTGTAGTTAATAAAGTCCGGACCATTCTGTCGCTGCTGGGCATCACAATTGGTATATTTTGTGTAATCTCTGTCTTCACTGTTTTCGATTCCATGGAATCGGCTATCAGGAAAAGTATTGCCTCGCTTGGAAGCAACGTCTTGTATATCCAGAAATGGCCCTGGGCTATGGGTTCAGACTACCCCTGGTGGAAATACTATCAGAGGCCAGAGGCAACTCTTGAAGACCTGCGTGAAATTGAAAAACGCAGCAGTCTTACCGAAAATTCTGCCCTTTTCGCTCAGGTCAACAAGACCGTAAAATACCGGAGTAATTATGTTGAAAACGTCGGGATCATTGGTGTTTCTTATGAGTTTGACAGAGTCTGGAAATTTGACATAGCCGATGGCCGGTATTTCTCAGCTAATGAATCGGCCAGCGGCCGCCCCATTGCAATAATCGGCGCTGATATCGCTAGCGGCCTATTTACAAATCAGGAAGCGCTGGGGCAAAAGATTAAAATTTTTGGCAGAAACATTGAAATTATCGGGGTAATGAAGAAGGAAGGCGAGGATTTCTTTGGTAACAGCAATGATAAGGTCGTTTACGTTCCTGTCAACTATTTTAAAACCCTTGTAAGTATTAAAGAAGTAGGTACAACAATAGCTGTGAAAGCCAATTCCATGGTATCAAATGCCGAACTAAAAGACGAGCTTACCGGTATCATGCGGTCAATAAGAAAAATAAAGCCTTCAGCTGAAGACAACTTTGCAATCAATGAAACGGATATCATCGCCAAGGGTTTTGAAAGCCTTTTCGGGGTTATTGCCATGGTAGGCTGGATTATCGGAGGTTTTTCTCTTCTGGTTGGCGGATTCGGGATCGCGAATATTATGTTCGTTTCAGTGAAAGAACGTACCAGCATCATCGGTATTCAAAAAGCCCTGGGAGCAAAAAACTATTTCATTCTGCTGCAGTTCCTGTTTGAAGCTATTTTTCTTTCTATAATCGGAGGAATAGTTGGTCTGCTGATCATATTAATCATGACCCTGATCGTTTCCAATACAACAAGTTTTCACCTGATTCTTACTCAGGGCAATATATTACTAGGCGTGGGCGTTTCGGCCGTGATTGGCCTTATCTCGGGAATTATTCCGGCCTTTACAGCATCGAGACTTGACCCTGTAGAAGCCATGAGAACCAATATGTGATTTCGTTAGAAAGGCCAGAACTGATTGTCGTTCCAAATTTTTTCCTTCAGTTCAGTATCTATATCGTTCAGTATTTTAAGATGGCCTTTTTCCCAATCGGCAAGCCATTGATATAAGGCTTTTTCATTCTCATCGCCAGTCTCTCCGGCCTGTTTTGTATATACTTCAATCGCTCGTTTTTCAAAATCAATGGCGGCAGAAATAGCAGCCGCTTCAAACCCTGATGATGAGATTTTCTGTTTGATATCCTCGCTTAGTATAAGATTCGCAAACTCCTCATTTTCAAGTGCCAAAAGGTTCGCTGCACTGAATTTATGTTCTTTTTCGTAATGGACAAACTGGTCTGAAAGAAACTTTACATGCTTTGTTTCTTCTTCTGCCATCACATGAAAAATATGGCTTATTTCAGGGTTAGCCGTGTTTTCAGCCACGGTTGAATAAAAGGCAAAACCTCTTTTTTCCATGAGGATGGCCATTTTTAAAATGTCAATCGCTTTTTTCGTTTCCATAAAAAATCAATATAAACTGTCTTTATTTACTACACAATTCCATTAATACTCCTTGGGTTGACTTCGGATGAAGGAAGCCTATGTTCAGTCCTTCTGCACCTTTACGTGAATGCTTGTCGATCAGCTCAATGCCAGCTTCTTTTGCCTCATTCAGTGCATCATCAGCATTTTCTACTGCAAAGGCAAGATGATGAAATCCTTCGCCTTTCTTTTCAAGGAACTTACCTACAGGACCTTCCGGATCAGTTGACTCCAATAATTCTATTTTGGTCGGGCCAATTATAAAAAAAGCGGTCCTAACTTTCTGGTCTTTAACTTCTTCGATTGAATAACATTTCGTTCCAAGTATTTTTTCATAAAACGGAATGCTTTCAGCAAGGCTCTTTACTGCAATTCCAATGTGCTCAATATGAGTGGGTTTCATATTTATAAATAGTGATTTTGTTAATTAATTAACACTTCCTGGGCAAAATTACAGGATTTTTGGAATTTCTGAGGATGATCCTGTGTCTTTCTTTTTATTTTGAAAAATAATTCGGCTTGTAGTTTGAAGGAGAATAAATATGGATGGATGCGGCCCGGTGTTCCGAATGATTGAAAATCTCGTGCAGTATCATGTTCCCTTCCTTATAAGCAATACCACCGGAGGGCAGCATGTTGTGGTTTAATAATTCAGGCGGTGTATCGATCTTATACACATTTTCGGTAACCTCGCTCTGCATGATCCTCACAAGGCATCCGTTGGCAGGATGGTCATGAACAGGGCATCCCTGCTTTACCTCCCAGCAAAGGACAAGAAGTTCCATACGGTCATTCTTCTTTACAAGGTTCCGGGAATAATGATCCGGGTTGTACTTTTCATATTCCTTCCAGTCGTCTTCATACCGTAAAGGTTTCATGGCAAAAGTAAAATTTATTCCCCACAGCCAAACTGTTATATTTGGGAATGAAAGGTGAAATTTAACAGGTTTTCGTTTTTTTTCCGGATTTTTGCAGAAAGGCCTCCGTGGCATATTTTACCGCGGAGGCCTCTGTGGAGTATAGGGGAGTCGAACCCCTGACCTTTAGACTGCCAGTCTAACGCTCTAGCCAACTGAGCTAATACCCCATGAAGCTGCAAAAGTAGAAAAAATTTACTTAACAGCCACATTCTAACTAATGCATTCTGTTATGAAACGCATATTTGCCGCTATCAAAACAGAGCCCGGAGAGAAGTTCATAAACACTCTGAGTGTTCTCAGGTCCAGGCTCTGTTCAGAACATATTAAATGGGTTGAATCGTGTAATTTCCACGTCACTCTAAAATTTTTCGGTGAAACAGATGAAGGTCTGATACCCGGTATTTCTGAAACTCTTGGTACTATTGCCGGGAAAAACCCGAAGTTAAATTTCAACTTATCCGGCTTAGGCATTTTCGGAAGCAGTTATCAGCCAAAAGTTATATGGGCAGGGATTCACCCACACGAGCCTCTGGCCTTGTTAATGAAGATTATACAGAAAGAAATGGAGCCGTACGGGTTTGAATCTGACCGTCAGAATATCGTACCTCATCTTACAATTGGCAGAATAAAATTTCTTAATGACAAGGTATTATTTCGGCGGGTAGTAGAAGAAAACAGGTCTATACAGTCAGACTTCCTGAAAATAACCGATTGTATCTTATATGAAAGTATTCTGCTCAGGGAGGGGCCTAAGTATAATAGCTTAGGGAGGTTCCAATTTGGGAAATAAAAATCACTTTAACCGGTTAGCAATAATGTAATATATCATCAAGGCAAGTCCACCGAAAAGGCAAATCATAGAAAAGAATGCGGCTTCCTCTTCCATCGTCGTCGAAAAGGCTATAATTTTTCCTATAATAATTCCAAGGCCTATGCCGACAAAAACCATTCCCCATTTAAGCGATCCGAGAATATTGCCTTTGTTTTCAAGGCTGGAAGCGTTAACCCCGCTTTTAATCATTGTTAGCCGTTCTTTGTGACGGAGAGTGATATAGACAATACCAAAAATCATGGCAAAGACTGTAATCGGAACAATAACTTCTGCATTCATATCCGTATGAGTTTAGTGTATTCTTAGCTTTTGACGCAGGAGGCAATGATAGGTTACAGCTTTGCATCAGTAAACAATGAATTTTGCTGTAAAGGACCCCTGATCGTTGAACATCCTGATGTATTTCATCCCTAGCGGGAGGGCTGTTACGTCTATCGCGAAGAGATACTCCGGATCCGGCCAGTTCAGGCAGGTATGGTATAACAATTCACCTAGCTGACTGTATATGATTATATGGTATTGACCATGGGAAGATCCGGAGCGGATAAATAATTTATCGTTAACGGGGTTGGGTGAAATTGAAATATCATTGCCGAATTTATTTTCGCCAATGCTAGTGCAGGTCTTTGCAATAATCTCTTTTATTGATTCCTTGCCCTTTCCGCAGTCGTTGATACCAAAGACCGCGATGGGTCCCGACATGGCATTGTTCCCAAATTCGACTGTAATATTGTTTGTATGATCTCCTGAAGTGATTTCTGATCCCTGGGGTAAAGACCAGGCGTAGGTGGTTGCATACAGCAAGGGGGGAATCGAATATTCATAACTCCCTTTCCCGATGCATACCGTATCGGGTCCGCTTATGACACCTCCGCTTGCCGGAACAGAGTCCAATAACACTGTCTTCAGTAAAGTAGGACTGGTTCCACAGGAATTTGCGCCTGAAAGACTAATATTTCCTTCAGAAGCTCCCCATTTTATCATGACCGAGGGAGTGCCTGCTCCTTGAAGTATAACAGCATCCCCGCTAACTTTCCAGTTGTAATTAATCGCATGAGGGATCGTATCGGTATAATAATATCCGGTATCGTTCTGGCATAATTGTGATGGACCAAAAATCTCAACAGGAGCAGGGGGAATAATTGTAACATTTACTGGCAGTACGCTTGGCACGCTGGTTCCGCACTTATTTCCAATGATTACTGAAACTGTTCCCGAATGATCTCCCCACTGAAGCTGAATAGTGGGTGTATTCTGGCCGGCCTCTATAACAGCCCCTGCTGGTACTGACCATGAATAAGAGATTGCTCCGGGGGCTTCCGCCACGAAGTAATTGCAGGATGTATCGGCGCAGACATCCGCCAAACCAGTAATGGGCGAAGGAGGAGGAGGAATCCCTTCCACGTATACCATAATGCTGTCGATTGCAGTATTGTACAAGGGGTCTGTGACCTCCAGATGATACATAGTATTTACCTGGGGTGTTGCTATTGGATCGGAGATCGTAGGATCAGACAAAGTAGTTGCAGGAGTCCACAGATAAGTAAATGGCCCGGGGTTTCCATGTACGATCGACGAAAGCTGGGAATACTGACCCTGACAGATCGTGTCGGGTATTGCATTGGTGCTGACAATGATAGATTTCTTGCCTGTCTGCCCAAACAGAGTAAGTGAAATGAATAAAAGTAAAATCTGACCGATTAAATATTTCCTCACCTTTAAGTTCCTTGAATAGATTTCCGCCTACACAAAAATATAAAAAAACATGCTGGTTCCCAGCTGGTTTTGTAATTTAGGAGTCCTTATTAACAGCAATGGTCAAAAAGGATGCTAAATTTGTATTTATCTTGTAACCTGATATTCTCTTAAACGTCTAAACCTGACATGAAATACCAGGACGATAATTTTTATATTGAGAAGGTATTGAATGGTGATTCTTCTGCTTATGCTGCTCTGGTAGACAAACATAAGAATCTTGTGTTTTCGATTGCTCTTAAAGTATTGAACAGCCGCGAGGATGCTGAAGAAATTGCTCAGGATGCATTTATCAAAGCGTTTCACTCGTTAAAGTCGTTCGAGAGAAAATCAAAATTCTCTACCTGGCTTTACCGAATTGTTTACAACGCTGCGATATCGCACACAAGAAAGAGAGTATTGGAAACAATACCGATGGATAATTATGTGATTTATAACTATTCGGAAGAATCTATGCGGCCGGGCGTTGAGGAGGTTGATATGAATGAACAACAGCAGCTATTAATAAAAGCAATGAAAAAACTGCCTGAGGAAGATAATGTGCTCATCACCTTATTTTATCATGGCAATAACTCTATAGAGGAGATTAGCAATATTACCGGTTTGTCGGCGTCTAACGTAAAAGTCAGGCTACACCGGATCAGAAAGAAACTGCACTCCGACATGAGCAATATGCTTAGCGGGCGTTTGAATTGAACTTACTTAAATCACAGATATGAACACGGATGATATTTTAAATGATGATTTCCTGTCGGATCTTATACGGAAAATGCCGCTTGAAAGTCCTTCAGATGGTTTCGTAAATAAAGTCATGAACGGCATCGAACCTCTTCCTGCCCCTATAAATGAAAGCTATCCTTCGTTCATATGGGTTAAATCTTCTATTCCCTATTTTGTAATTGGATTAGCAATCGCTTTGATCATGTTTTCTTCTGATATTCCTGATTTCAATTTCATCTATGGCACAGAATATTTATCGGGGATGTTTATAAAAGTTTTTCATCCCTTAGTGGCCTTCCTGAAAACCCTGTTATCCTCAAGGTTCATCTCGTATACTCTTCTGATCGGAGTGTCGGCTGGGTTTATCTTTATTGTCGATAAATTGTTTTCCCGCAGATTTGCTGCCTGATCACACCGTGCAAATGATCCCGGAGCAGATACAGAAAGACCTTGCAGCCTATTTTGAGAAGTACAACAATTCTGATTTTACCATTCTTTCTTCAAAACCCTTGAGGGGAGGTTCAATCAACCAGGTTTACCAGCTTAAAACCACAACCGGGAGTTTCTGCTTAAAATACAATCGCAGTGAAACTTTTCCGGGAATGTTCGAAACTGAAGCTCTTGGGCTGAATCTTCTAGCTTCTGCCGGAACGATAGAAGTTCCCGGAGTAATCTTAACCGACAACCTGCCCGATTATTCTTTTATTCTTCTGGAATTTATGGAGGCTGCAACAGAGATCAAGGGGTTTTTCCGCGATTTTGGCAGAACCCTTGCCTGTCTTCACCGGAAAACAGGCGAATTTTTTGGCTTAGGTTACAACAACTATATGGGATCGTTGACTCAGAATAATTCTTTTCATTCGGGATGGGTTGATTTTTTTGTCGAAGAGAGGCTGGAAAGGCAAGTGGAGCTTGCTTTACAGAAAGGTTTAATGAAGTACCCGGAGAAAAAATTATTTGAAAAACTCTATGTAAGATTGAATGAGTTTTTGCCAGAAGAGCCTCCCTGCCTGGTTCATGGTGATTTGTGGAGCGGAAATTTCATAGTCTCCGACAAAGGCAGGGCATGCCTCATTGATCCGGCGGTATACTATGGTAACCGCGAAGTAGACCTTGCAATGTCTACTTTATTCGGAGGCTTCAGTCCTGAATTTTATTCATCCTATAACGAAGAATTTCCGCTGATATCCGGGTGGAAAGACCGGATTGACCTGTACAATCTATATCCTTTGCTGATCCATCTTAATCTTTTCGGGAGCAGTTATCTCGGACAGGTTTTAAGTATTCTGAGAAGATTCTGATCTTTCCTTCCAGAGTTCTTTAAAGCTCTTTGGGGCAATTTTCGGTAATACCCTTCGGGGTCCCCAGCTTTTCTTTCCAAACCTGTTAATTAGCCGGTTTTTCAATTTGCTGCCTGGTTTGTCAAGCATCCAGCGTTTCATCATGACCATTTTCCAGCCTGTATTAACCTTTCTCCAGAAAAATGAGACATATTTTTTTGAAACCGCCTCAGCGCGGTTGTGAAGCAAAAGCTCATGCAGTGGAATCTTCACCGGGCATACTTCCGTACATTTTCCGCAAAGACTTGAAGCAAAACTCAGATGATGATAATCCTTGAATCCCTTAAAATGCGGAGATATCACAGAACCGATGGGTCCTGTATACACAACGCCGTAAGTGTAGCCTCCGATGCTTTTATATACAGGGCACCCGTTTAAACAGGCCCCGCAGCGGATGCAGGATAAGGCTCTGCGTTGTTCCTTCAGTTTTAAAATATCGGTGCGATGGTTATCAAGCAATATCACATACATCTCTTCGGGTCCGTCGACTTCCCATTCTGTTTTCGGACCGAGTAAAATATTGTTGTATACCGTTATATGCTGTCCGGTGCCGTGATGAGCAAGTAAAGGAAGAAAAAGATCGAGATCGTCAAGAGATGGAATGATTTTTTCGATTCCGACAATGGCAATGTGAATACGCGGAAAAGCTATCGACAAAAGTCCGTTTCCCTCATTTTCTGTCAGAACAACCGCTCCCATGTCGGCAACAAGAAAATTACCCCCGGTAATACCCACGTCGGCCCGGATAAATTCTTTGCGTAAATAATCCCGAACAAACAAGGTTATTTCTTCGGGTCTGCTATTTTCGGGCATCCCAAATTTCTCATGAAAGAGTTTGGCTACATCCTCTTTTGACTTATGCATAGCCGGTGTTACTATATGAAACGGTTTTTCACCGGCAATCTGTACAATGAATTCGCCAAGGTCTGTTTCAAACACTTCCCGCTTATTCTTTTCAAGAGCTTCATTAAGTTCGATCTCTTCAGAAATCATCGACTTCTGTTTTACTATTACCTTGGCTTTGGCTTTTTTGATGATATTCAATATCTCTTTCTGAGCATCCTTTTCGCCGGTAGCCCAGATCACCTTACCTCCCCTTCGTTCAAAATTATTTTCAAACTCTACAAGGTATTTGTCAAGGTTGTTTATGACCTTATATTTAATGTTTGCTGCCCTTCTCTTTGCCAACTCAAGATTCTGGAACTGGTTTAAGCCCCGGGCAACCGCGGCATCATACTTTCCTATATTAAAATTCAAACGCCGCCTTTGTTCCTTGTCAAAAGCCCGCTTGCCAGCATCTTCATTAAATTTGTGATGTGCCTGGTTCATCCTTGGAATTTATAAGGTTTGGGATATTTTTTCAACTCTCCTTAAATGCCGTCCTCCTTCAAAATCAGTTGTCAGAAAAATCTGTAAGAATGAAAGCGCCTGCTCAGGACTGATAAAGCGTGCGGGCAATGCAATTATATTGGCATCATTATGCTGTCGGGCCAGCATTGTAATCTCTTCGTTCCAGCAGACCGCGGCACGAACCATCTTGTATTTGTTAGCTACAATTGCTACCCCGTTACCACTTCCGCAGATAATAATACCTTTATCAAAATCCTGATTGTCCACGGCCCTGGCAAGAGGATGAACAGGATCGGGATAATCTATGCTCTCTTCTGAATCCGTACCAAAATCAGTAATTGTAAATTGCTGTGATTGAAGATATTTCTTTAAATACTCCTTATATTTGTAGCCTGCATGATCTGATCCTATGGCAATCTTTTTCAAAAAGTCAAGCATTGTTAATTCTTTTTTTACAAAAGTAATCATAATGCGATCAAAATGAAGTAAGGGGAGAAAATATGCAGAAATATCTGCCTTAAAATCACTATTTTAAAATTTACACATGCTATTGTTAACAACTGATTTTTTTTGTTGCAAACTTTTCATAATTAACCGTCATTACTGATTTTTATCGTCTCTTCTGTTAATAATTAAAAGTTAGCAGTTTATTATGAAATAGAATTAACATTGATTCTGTTATGAATAATAATAATTTTACTCACAAACATTGTATTTAACAATTGTTAGTAAACAAACCAAAATACTATAATACAATCAATTAGAAATTAACAATTTTAAGCCGGATTGTTAATTCAGAGGAGATTTTATATAATCCTAATTTTTCAGCATTTTTTAATTAACCGTTTCAACACCTACTATAAATAACAATAAAAAGAATCTTTATTATTATTATGAAAACTTTTTTAAATCAGAATATAGCAAACGAAATAATCAGACTCAAAAAGGAAAAGAATGCAATAATACTTGCACACTATTACCAGGTTCCTGAAATACAGGATATTGCGGATTTTGTTGGTGATAGCCTTCAACTTTCGCAAAATGCTAAAAGTACTGATGCTGAAGTAATTGTATTTGCCGGAGTTCATTTTATGGCTGAAACAGCAAAAATTTTATGTCCGGAAAAAAGAGTACTTTTGCCAGATCTTGAAGCAGGATGTTCACTGGCCGATTCATGTCCTCCCGAAGCATTTAAAAAGTTCATAGAAGAACATCCGGAACATGTCGTTATTTCATACATAAACTGTTCAGCGAAGATAAAAGCTTTGTCGGATGTGATTTGTACTTCGAGCAATGCTGTAAAAATTGTTGAGTCCTTTCCCAGGGAACAGAAGATCATATTTGCACCTGATAAAAATCTTGGTGGTTATATCAATCAGATCACCGGAAGGAACATGGTATTATGGAATGGAAGTTGCGAGGTTCATGATGTTATAAAGGCGGAAGAGGTTATTCGGTTAAAAATACAATATCCTGATGCTAAGCTTATTGCTCATCCCGAATGTAAAAATGTAATTCTTCAGCTTGCCGATTATATCGGTTCAACAACGGCCTTGCTTAATTATTCTATAAAAGACCCCTCTAAAAAATTTATTGTTGCAACGGAGACCGGAATTCTTCATCAGATGAGAAAGTCATCTCCGGAAAAGGAATTTATTATTGTAACCACCGATGAAAAATGTAGCTGCAATGATTGTCCTTATATGAAACTTAATACGTTAGAAAAGTTGTATCTTAGCCTGAAGAATGAGAAACCGGAAATTTTGCTGCCTGCTGAGTTAATAGAAGCAGCCAGATCGCCGATAATAAAAATGCTGGAGCTTTCATAATCGACAGAATGAGGCAATTTCTGAATATCGTTAAATTTTTGGCGCTATTGTTTTTTATAGCGCTGGGGATTTCTGTTTCAGGGCAAAAAAATGATACTATACTGAAAAACGGCTACCAGAAATTTAATTATCCTAATGGTAAGTTATCAAGCGAAGGCCTTATTAGGGAAAGTAAACCAGATGGATACTGGAAATCGTATTACGAAAATGGAAAGACTAAGTCAGAAGGCAACAGAAAAGAATTTGAGCTGGATTCTCTTTGGAAATTTTATAACGAAGACGGAAAACTCATCCTGGAAATAAATTATAGAAAAGGCAGGAAAAACGGGATCAGGAGCAGCTATCTTGACAAGGAAACGATCAGGGAAAATTACAAGAATGATATTAAAGACGGGTATACCCGATATTTCTATACCGACGGGCGGATGAAGCTGGAAGTACCCTTTGTAAAGGGAATGGAACAGGGATTTGGAAAGGAGTACGCGACTGACGGCACGATTATTACTCTGACGGAATACAAGAAAGGATTTATCGTAGACCGGCTCAGGATAAACCGAAAAGACAAGGCTGGACTGAAGCAGGGAAAATGGTTTTTGTTTTATGATAACGGCACTATCAAGCAGGAAGGGACTTACCGGGAAGACCTGAAAGACGGGTATTTCAAGGATTATACCGAAACAGGAGATCTGCTGAAGATCAGCAAATATGTGATGGGAGATCTTCAGCCGGATGCTGTTGAGATAGCCAAATTGAAAGTAGTGAATGAATATTATCCCGATGGCAGGCTGAAAGTTTCAGGGATGTACCGTAATGAGACACCAGAGGGCATGCGCAGGGAGTATAGTCCCGGGGGTAAGTTAGAGAAATCGGTACTGTATCATAACGGGATCATTTCAGGGGAAGGCAATATGCTGGACGACGGTAATAAGGACGGGCACTGGAAAGAATTCTTTGCCGACGGTTCGCTGAAAGCTGAAGGTAATTATGAAGACGGAAAGCCTGCTGGTGAATGGAAATACTATCATCTGAACGGAAAAACAGAACAGGCAGGAAGGTATAACAAGCAGGGAAAACCTGATGGAAAATGGAAATGGTTTTTCGACGACGGTAAACTGCTCAGGGAAGAAAATTACAGGAATGGTTTAAGGGACGGGCTTTTGAGCGAATATGATGAAGATAGTAAACTGGTAGAGGAAGGTGAATTTGTAAACGGGGAGGAAGATGGCCCGTGGTTTTACCTTACAGGAGATGATTATGTAAAAGGAAACTACCGGGATGGATTGCGTTCCGGGTTGTGGTATACATTTTCACTGCTGAAGAATGGAGATAAAACGGATTCCCTGCTTATGTTCAGAGGAAATTTCATAGATGACCTGGCCGACGGAAAGCACACATGGTTCTGGGATAACGGCAAGGTGCATGACGAAGGACTTTTTGTGATGGGAAAGAAAGAGGGTGACTGGATGATCAACAATTCCGACGGGACACTCTTTCTTGTAATCACCTACAAAGATGGAGTTGAAGTGCGATTTGACGGGGTTAAAATAAAACCCCCGTTCGGAAAGGAAGAATGAAATCTGTTCCGGCGAAATTGCCGGTAATTTAAAGATAAGAACATGGAAAAGAGAAGACCGGGACAGGGGGGAAGGGGTAAGCCTGCAGGAACCCGAAGGCCGAAATCTGATGATAAAGGAAAGCCGGGCCGGACCGAAAGACCCGAGAGAAGGGATAACCCCTCAACGAAACCCCGCGCTGAACGTAAACCCAGACCGGAAAGTTCTGAGCGACCGGAGCGACGAGATAAACCAGGGACGAAACCCTGGGCCGAACGCAAACCCAGACCGGAAGGCTCTGAGCGGCCGGAGAGAAGGGATAACCCCTCAACGAAACCCCGCGCCGAACGCAAACCCAGACCGGAAGGCTCTGAACGGCCGGAGAGAAGGGATAACCCCTCAATGAAACTCCGCGCCGAACGCAAACCCAGACCGGAAGGCTCTGAACGGCCGGAGAGAAGGGATAACCCCTCAACGAAACTCCGCGCCGAACGCAAACCCAGACCGGAAGGCTCTGAGCGACCGGAGCGACCGGAAAGGCCCGAGAGAAGAGGCAAACCAAATGAAAGGCCTTCTGGCCCCAGGCCCAGACTGGAAAAATCTGAGCGGCCAGAACGGCCAGAACGACGTGGCAGGCCTGAAACCAAACCATGGGAAGAACGGAAAACCAAGGATTTTTCAAAACCCAATTCACGAAAAAAGAGTTCTTCTAAAGAAGAGCTTGTAAGGCTGAATAAATACATTGCAAACGCAGGGATATGTTCCCGGCGCGAGGCCGACAAACTAATTGTTGCCGGAGTAGTGAGGGTGAACGGAAAGGTCGTTACCGAGCTTGGCATGAAAGTTTCCCCGGCCGACCGTGTGCAGTATGAAGAACAAACCATAAACAAGGAAAGGGCCAGGTATATTCTTCTCAACAAGCCCAAAGGCTACATAACTACCGTTGATGATCCCGAAAAACGGAAAACGGTAATGCTGCTCATCGAAGGAGCATGTAAGGAAAGGGTATATCCTGTGGGCAGACTTGACAGAAACACGACCGGATTGCTTCTTTTTACCAACGACGGTATGATTGCAAAGAAACTGACTCATCCGAAATACGGGGTTAAAAAGATTTACCATGTTGAACTGGACAGATCATTAAGCAAAGGAGACCTTGAAAAAATCAGGGCAGGCCTTGAACTTGACGATGGCCGCGTTGAAGTTGACGAGATAGAATACAGTGAAGATTCCAAATCGAAAAAAGAACTTGGAGTTGAACTTCATTCCGGGAAGAACCGTGTAATCAGGAGGATTTTTGAACACCTCGATTATAAAATTGTGAAACTCGACAGGGTGTACTATGCCGGACTGACTAAGAAAAACCTTCCCAGGGGCCATTGGCGCATACTCGAGGAACATGAGATCAATCTGTTGAAAATGAGTAATTCCTGATACTAATCCGCAATTTATCATGAGCACTATCAGTATTTTTATTGTTGAAGACGAGCTTTTGATTTCTGCCAGCCTTAAATCCCAGTTGCAGAGTTTTGGCTATGTTGTACTTGGTTCCAGCACCAGGGGGGAACAGTGTATTGAAGAAATAGAAAGGCTTTCGAAGGAAGGCAAAGAGCCTGAAATAGTCCTGATGGACATCCATCTTCGAGGAGAGATCGACGGGATAGAAACTGCACGAAGTCTGGTCGAAAAATTTAATTGCGCCATCATTTTCCTTACAGGACAGAGCTCAAAGGAGATTTATGAGCGTTCTTTTAAGATCAAACCCTTCGGGTATCTGCTGAAACCGATTGATATGGAGCAAACAAAAATGACCATAGAAATTGCTGCTTACCAGCGAAATCTTGAAATTGAGAATAGGGTTTACCAACAGCAGCTTGAGATTTTACTGGAACAGAGAAAACGCGAAAATGATGAGATCACAGCCCTGTATCATACAATAACCAATAATTCTCTTGTTGGTATGACCATTACTCAGGACGATAAAATTGTATTTGCCAACAAGCATATTGCTGAAATTTTAGGCTTTACGATGGAAGAACTTACAGGGTTCAGCGTGCAGAATCTGATAGAACTTGTTCACCCGGAAAACAGGTCAGCAATGATAGCAAAAATGCAATTACGTCAGGATGGGCAGGAGATGCCAAATTCAAACAGATTCAGGCTGATGCGCAAAGACGGAGTGATTTGCTACCTTGAATCCTATTCCAAGACGGTTCAGATAAAAGGACGTTCAGCAATTCATCAGATCTATTTCGACATCACTCCTTACTGGGAGGCATTAAAAGGGAAAGACAGTTAAACAAATTCCAGCTAACAATTATGAGAAAAAGCCTGATTATTATTTCTGCGATACTGTTATGCATGAAAATTCATGCCGGTCCTCTTACAAACCTGATCGCAAAGGCAGGAGACGCCTCAAAATACCCGAATGACGCCCAACTGTTAGTTTTCGACAGCACCATGGTTAACATGCAGGAGAGCGGCCTTACCTATGTTGTTACACACAGCCTTTCAAAAGCGCTTAATTCAAAAGGCGCCCGGGAGCTTAGTGTAATCAGGTTCGGTTATGATCCCTTATCGGCATTTATTGAATTCCGGCAGGTAACAATTCACCGGAAGGACGGAAGTGTGGTAAATATAAAACTGAGTGGTGTGATGGATTATCCGGCTCCTGCAAGGGCTATATACTGGGGCGCAAGAGAGAAAATGATTGCCATAGGCAGGCTGGATCCAGGTGATGCCGTTGAAGTTGTACTATTTAAAAAAGGATTTACTTATGCTTTGCTTCAGGACGATGATGATAAGTACATTCCTCCGATGAAAGGACATTTTTATGATATCGTCGATTTTTATGATCCAAATCCTGTACTTGAAAAGGTTTACAAGGTGACAATTCCGAGATCAAAAACCCTGCAGTTCCAGTTTTATAACGGAGAAGCCCAGGTATCAGCATGGATTGAGAAGGACAAGCTGGTTTATACATTTTCGAAAAAAGACCTGATTCCTTATCACGGTGAACCGAAAATGGTGGCACTGTCTGATATAGCTCCGAAATTACTGCTGTCGACCAGCCCCGACTGGAAGACCAAATCGGAATGGTTTTTTAAGGTAAACGAGGATTTCGGGAGTTTTGAATCAACCCCCGGGATCAGGGCCAAGGTGAACGAGATCCTGAACGGAGCCAAAAACGAACAGGATTCCATTGCCCGGCTTACCCACTGGTGTGCCGACGAGATCAGGTATTCGGGTATCTCGATGGGATGCGGTGAAGGTTTCACATTGCATAAAGGCTCAATGACATTTGCCGACCGTTGCGGGGTGTGCAAGGACAAAGCCGGGATGCTGATCACCATGCTCAGGGCTGCAGGATTTAATTCGTATCCTGCCATGACCATGGCCGGTTCAAGAATCGATTACATTCCGGCCGATCAGTTCAATCATTGCGTTACGGTTGTAAAACTGCGTACCGGAAAATACGAACTGCTGGATCCCACCTGGGTTCCATTTGTACGGGAGCTGTGGTCCAGTGCTGAACAACAGCAGCAATACCTGATGGGAATTCCTGAAGGCTCTGACCTCGGGACGACTAATATTTCAGACCCGGCAAACCATTTCATCAAGATTGACGGAAATACCGAATTGCTCCCGGACGGCAGCCTGAAAGGCCGTTTTTCTATTCAGGCCGAAGGCCAAAGCGATGTAGCGGTAAGAGCGCTTATCAGGACATATCCGCCAACGGTCTGGTTCCAGAATATTGAGAAGGAAATACTGAAACTCTGGCCTCAGGCTATTGTGACGAAGGTAGACTATACCGATCCTTCGAATTACATGGAAAGTCCAGAGAAATTCAATATTGAATTCATGATTCCCGGATTTGCTCTTGTAAGTGGAAAAACCCTGATGTTTACTCCGCTTTCTGCCGCGGAAATTTTCAAAGCATTTCAGGGGCAGCTTGGATTTGACACTGAACTTACTGATCGCAAATATCCCTTTAAAGATCGTTGTTCAAGGCAGGTGAATATACACGAAACGATGACCATTCCAGCCAGCAGCAAAGCCCGAAGGATCCCTGCCGCCCTTAGCGTCGGAGGCGATGCCGCGAGCTATAGAGGCGGATATACTATCGTGGGGAACACCCTTGATTTTAATTCCAAAGCCGTTTTCAGTAAACGGATTTATGAAGCATCAGACTGGCCTGAATTCAGAGCCAGTGTTGATGCACAGAACAAATTCTCGGGAAAAGCAGTTATTATAGAATTGTAAATCATGGTTATGAAAAAAATGTTTTCCATCAATATTGCCATCTTTCTTGTTTCCGGCCTGACCGTGTTTTCGCAGAAAGAGAATGTTTTCCCTCTTCCCTCCTCCGATGCTGAATACAAGTCCATCGTAAAGGAATACACCCTGAATTCCGACGGGAGTATGGATTATCACTATTTTAAGGAACAGAAGCTGGTCACTTACCGATCCTTTCATAATCTTTATGGAGAAACCTTTATTATTTTTAATCCGGGCTTCCAGAAACTCACGATCAATAAGTGTTTTACTGTGATGGCGGATGGCAAAAAAGTTGATGGGCCGGCGAATTCCTTTAACGAGGTCCTTCCTTCTTTTGCTGCCGGAGCTCCGGCATTCAATGCCTTGCGTGAAATGGTGATTACCCATACCGGTCTTGAAAGGGGAGCTGTGATCCACCTTGATTATACCCTTAGTACAGCTAAAGGCAATGCCCCGGCGCTTATGGGAAATGAGGTCCTCGCCGAAAATGAACCGGTTACCGATTTTATTTTAAGAGTGAAAGTTCCCCAGAACCAGAAGTTGTATTACAAGCTAGTAAACGGGGCGGCGGAACCAGTGATTGTGATTGAAAACGATTTCCAGGTCTATACCTGGCATGTTCAGAATATGACGGGCATGGCGCAGGAAGAATTTCAGAAAAGTTTCAGCGAAAATTATCCCCGCGCACTCTTCAGTTCATCCGACAGCAGGAATGCGGTATATGATTATCTTACAGCTCAACCGGCATTCGGATTGAAAATCAGCGAAGCAATGAAAGCTGAGGTTCAGACTCTGAAGGCCGACAATCCCGATCCTCTCAGTCTGGTTCTGAAATTACAGGAAAAGGTGATCAATGATATCAATTACTGGCCGGTGCCGATGAAAAGTACCGGATACCGCTTGCGCACAGCCGAAGAAATCTATAACAGTGTAGGGGGCAGCCTTCCCGAAAAGGCCGTTTTGCTGGCAGCAATGATAGAAGCGGCAGGAATGGAAGCCGACCCTGTTGCTATTGTGCGGGAACCATTTTATGATGAGCAACTGGGGACCCTTGCCGATATTGAGGATTTTGCTGTACGTATCGAGCTGAAAGATGCCGGGGTTCAGTATCTTTCGCTGGTTTCAGCCAATCCCCAGGATCTTGCGAAAGTTATGTCAGACAAGGTTTTCATTGCACTTGGCCAGGGAGAAAAACCAGAATACCAGCATTCCGGTTCAGCCAGGCTTTCTGTAAATATGAGCGGAACCCTCATTGTGTCTTCAGATCCGAAACTTACCGGAGAGCTGAGCCTGGAACTTGGGGGTTCGGTAAACCCTTACCTGGGTTTGATCCGCGACAAAAACAAGATGAAAAACTTCGTAGCCGGAGAGATTTCAAAAGCCGACCTCAAAGAGATCAAGGTAAGCCAAAGCTCGCCCGAAACCTCGTTTCAGACCTATACTGTAATGGATGAAAAGCCCTTCAGAAGAGATTCGTCCTGGGTATATTTCACTATTCCTTTCTGCAACGCAGGGATTGAAAGCTGGGGCATGAAAACACTTTCATCAAAACGCAGTCAAGCGGTCGAGATCCCCTGTTCAGGCGACGAAAATTATGAATATACCCTTGCTTTGCCGTCAGGGTATTCATTGTTTACGCCACCCACCAAAATTGAAATCAGCAACAAAGCCGGCCGTTACCTGTTTGAACTGAAACAGGAAGGGAATAAGGTCAGCATCAGCCGAAAGATCAGATTAAGCAGTCGTATTATCAATCCCGAAAATTACGCCGATTTCAAAACTCTGATCGATAGCTGGAATAATCCCAGGTTGAGGGAAGTCGTGCTAAATTGTGAAACGGTGAAATAGTGAAATGGTGAAATTTTATTGTAGCGGCGGTGTGAAGCTGCAAGCGTTCACCTGATTACAATGCGGTTGAGTTTTCCGTGTATTTGCACACTTTTCGCCTTGAGTTCCTTGAACCTCGTCTGGATTATTTTTACATCTTCGGCCGAATCGTTACCATGAAGCTTTTTCTGAAGTTCCCCAATTAACAGGTCGATTTTCCTGGCTTTGAAAGAAAGAAGGGAATAGTCGAGCCGCACAAGCAGCTTTTCCTCTTCCATGTCGATCATCACATTATGTTTAAGCCAGTTCTGACTTAGTTCGTAAGGAGTGAATATAAGATCGACAGCGGCATAGGCAATTTCCTTCTCTTCGTGCCCCAGAAAGAACGATCTTTCAGGAACCTGGTCAAGGTCAATCCCACTGCGATATTCTTCAAATATGGCCGCATATACCGTATTGCTGAATTCCAGTTCATCCCCGCGGATGTCGTGCACCATATAATCGGCGACCATCACCGGTACTTTCACCTTATAGTTATTCTCGTCAGTCTGTTCAATATGTACAATATCAGTACCATAAAGCAAAAGTAGTCGCATGATCTCTTTTTCCTGGCTTTCGGCGGATGAAGTATCGGCTTCGACCTCAGGCTGGCGTGGCGCTATCACGTCCGGAGCCGGAATATCCTGGACTCCGCCCTGAGCATTTAAGTCCTTACTCAGCCTGTTCCTTCTGATCTTATTCAGTTCGTTTAACAGAACCTGCTCGGGCACCGTCATCATGTCGGCACATTCTCTGATGAAAAGAGTGCGGGTAATGGCATCCGGGATAAGGGAAATTGAAGCAACGATGTCTTTAATCAGCCCGGCTTTTTTAACCGGATCGTTTTTAGTTTCTTCCAGCAGCAGCTTCGTTTTGAAACTGATGAAATTTACCGCATTGGATGAGATGAACTTTTCAGTCTCCAGAGGATGATGCTTGCGGGCATACGAATCCGGGTCCTCATTATCGGGGAATAGAACAATCCTCACATTCATCCCCTGTTCCAGCACCATATCAATGCCGCGGAAGGAGGCTTTGATACCGGCAGGATCGCCATCGTACAGAATAGTGATATTCGAAGTATACCTCTGTATCATTCTCACCTGATCGGTAGTAAGTGAAGTACCTGAAGAAGCTACCACATTTTCAATTCCTGACTGGTGAAGCGAGATCACATCGGTATACCCTTCGACCAGGAGGCAATTGTCTTTCTGTGCAATGGCCGTTCGAGCGAAATAAATACCATAAAGGGTTTTACTTTTATTATAGATCTCCGATTCCGGAGAATTGACATATTTCGGGCGGTTCTTGTCGGAGGTGAGGATACGACCTCCGAAGCCGATAGTACGGCCCGAAGCCGAATGGATAGGGAAGACCACCCGGGAGTGAAAGCGGTCGTAAAGTTTGCCGTCTTTCTCAGTAGCGAGGCCGGTTTTAAGCAGTATCTCCTTCTTATAGCCTTCCATGATGGCATGTTCGGCAAAGGCGGACCATTTATCAGGACTGAAACCCAGCTGAAATTTCTTTATGATATCTTCCCTGATTTCCCTTTCCCTGAAATAGGCCAGGCCGACAGCTTTGCCTTCTTCGGTATTAAACAGAGCCGATGAAAAATATTTACGGGCAAACTCGTTGAGGTTAAAAAGGCTTTCTTTTTCGCTGATCTCCTGAAGCTGTTCAGGTGTTTGCTCTTCCTCATCGATCTCGATCTGGTATTTCTTAGCCAGGTAACGGAGAGCCTCAGGGTAGGTGGTGTGTTCGTGTTCCATGATAAAACCAACACCATTCCCGGCTTTGCCACAGCCAAAGCATTTATAGATACCCTTGGCAGGAGAAACTGTGAAAGAAGGGGTTTTCTCATTATGGAAGGGGCAAAGACCCAGCAGGTTCACTCCCCTTCGACGGAGGCTGATAAAATCGCCGATGACCTCTTCAATCCTTACGGCTGAGATAATATTTTCTATGGTTTCCCGGCTGATCATCGGCTCATAAAAGTGTATAGCGAAAGTACTAAATCTGCCAGGATTATCAGTGATTTATATGGTAATCGATCAGTATCTTCTTGTAAATCGTATCATTGACGGCAGTATCGACCATGCATTCAAATACCAGTCCAACGTTCTTTTTGAAAGTTTGCCACACCTGCAATGAATTGGTGTACAAGGGGGCTTTGTGGTAGACGAACGACTTCAGGATGATGACGGAGTCTATGCGGGAATCAACGGTCTTTTGCATAACCCGGAAGACCCGGGTATTGGGATTTGTGTTCGGGTTTCCCAGGATCATTTCCCAGGTGGCTCCCAGGGTTTCCGAAAGCACAGGAACCCAGCCGGCTTCATAGGTTCCGTAAGAGACAAAACCCTCATACTGGTTGATCGGCTGGCCGTCGAGGGTGGTTAAAGTCAGCCCCTTGAAATTTACATAGCTATTGCTGGCGCTGCTTACAGTAGTAACATCACCGGTTTTATAAATCCAGTAGGAGGCTGGATAAACAGGAAGATATGGACGGGGAGTAACGGCATTAACCGGGGGTGGTACTTTCGCTGGAAGCAGGAACCATTTTTTGCCGGTATTCAGTGAAAAACCAACAATCCCCTGATTAATACTGTAATAAACCCTGTCGATAAATGCAGGACAATAAGATGTTGAGCTTGGGCCAACAAGTTCATATACATTTTCGTACAACCTGGGGCCGATAGTCAGAGCATAATAAAAAGCTTTTACGTAACCACCCGATGTGAAGGACGTATTAGGAAGGTAGCTGAGCAAAGTGTCTGGTTCAAATCGAAACTGGGCGAAAAAACTGCAGCTTTCAAGAGAACTGATCATCACACCGATGTTAAAATATTTTTTTCCTGCATTTCCTAAAAAGGGGTCTGAATAATGCAGGTTAAAAATCAGGTAATCTGAATTTTGCGAAATAAAACCAGAAGAATTTTCCTCACAGCTGTAATAATTACCCTGGTAACCTACCGGGTTGCCAGGGTGTTCAAAAAACGTTTTCATTGCCGAACTCCGCCCCCTGAAGGTATAGAGGATAGAGTCCTGTTCGGTGCTTTTAAAAATCAGTGTATCGTAAGTAGGATAAGGTAAAACAGTCAGGTCGGAGGAGGTAAATGAATAAGATCCCAGACTGCTTCCTGAAGTACTGCTGTCTTTCTTTTTACATGAAAAAAGAACGACAAGGCAAAACCCGAAAGCCAGGATAATCAGTGATTTTTTCATGGTTATAGTATTACTTCCTGCCATCCTTTCGCAGTATGGACCCGTTGAGAGTTAAATCCAAGGTTTCTCAGAGTGGATTTGGCTTCATCGAACAGGAACGACAGCTCTTCCGGCTTGTGGGCGTCGGAGCTTACCGTTACCGGGATATTCCTTTTAAGGATCTTCTTCAGGACTTCAGGTCCCGGGAAAAGCGTATCGGAGCGTTTTTTATACAAGCCCCGCGTGTTCACTTCGATCACGGTCCCTGAAGCTGCCGCCAGGTCTAACGTTTCATCAACAAGCTTAGTGTACCAGGCATCGGTTTCCGAAAAATAACGCCCGCGGTTATACATTTTTACCTTGTCGAAGTGGCCGATGATATCAGGTTTATGATTTGCCACCATCTCCTGAACCTGCCTGTAATAGGCTGTCACGGCTTTTTGTCCGTCCCCACCGAACACCTTCTGTATCCCGTCGTCATAGATCGAAATATCAGGACCGTCGATAAACCAAAGGCCTTCACTGCTGGCTTCACGCACCAGGTGAACCGAACCAATAGTATAATCAAACTGATGTTTTTTACGTAATTCCTCAAACGAAACCGTCAGACCTGGAATAAAATCAACCTCTATCCCAAGCAGGATTTCTATCGGTTTGTCTGCGGATGAGGGAGAGGAGTATTTCTTTTTCAGTTCCCTTATGGCACGGCAGTAAAGCGAAAGATTTTTCTCCTTCAGGGCAAAGGAATTCTCAAACGGAACAGGGGAGTGGTCGCTGAAACCCAAAACCGAAAAACCCTGTTTCAGAGCTTCATCGACATAACGTTCCGGCTCCGACGAACCGTCGGACCAGCGGGTGTGGGTATGTAGGTTATATTTCACCATTTCACCATTTCACCATTTCACCATTTAATATCTTATACACCTTATCCGCCCTGCGAAGCATGATGTCTACCGGGATCGAGCAAGATTCCCCTTTCATGGTTTTCTTCACCTCCTTCAGGTCGACGCGGATCTCCGCAACAGCAAATTCAACAACTCCCGTAGTGGGGCCCTGGATATATATCCTTTCGCCCTCCGAAAGGCTTCCCGATTCTATTTTAATTTCGGCTACCTTCAGTTTCTTGAAATAATTAGTGACCTTGCCGACATACTCCTTGGTGGTCGTGGCAACAGATCCATGCTGTTTGGCCCATTCACCCATTTTCCGGCCCAGGTAATACCCATCCCAAAAGCCACGGTTATAAACGCTATCAAGGCGGGTGAGCCATCCTGCAATTTTTTCCTCGCTGTAAGTCCCGTCAAGAACCGAATCCACAGCTTCTCTGTAGCAGGAAACAACGGTTTTCACGTACTCCGGACTGCGACCGCGCCCTTCTATCTTCAGAACAGAAACACCCGCGTTGATGATTTTGTCGATGAAACCTATCGTGCAAAGATCTTTTGGCGACATGATGTATTCATTGTCGATTACAAGTTCAATCTCGCCGTCTGAATCGGTAACTCTGTAAGGCCTTCGGCAGGTCTGATAGCATGCTCCCCGGTTGGCAGAAGTATTGTAATGGTCGAGGCTGAGATAGCATTTGCCCGAAACAGCCATGCAGAGGGCTCCGTGTGCGAAGACTTCCAGTTTCACAGGTTTTCCTTCCGGTCCTGTTATTTTCCGGCGGATGATGGAGCGGTGGATCGCTGATACCTGTTCAAGGCTCAGTTCCCTTGCGGTTACCATGGTGCCCGAAAACTGCGCCCAGTATTTCACCGCTTCAAGATTGGTGATGTTAGTCTGAGTCGACATATGGACTTCCATTCCTACCGACCTTGCATACTGGATCACAGCCTGGTCCGAAGCAATGATGCTGTCGATACCGTTCTTTTTCGCCGAATCAACCACCTTTTTCATCTCTTTCATTTCATTGTCAAAGATGACGGTATTGAGGGTGAGGTAGGTTTTTACTCCATGCTTCCTGCAGATCCTTGTGATCTTTACCAGGTCGCGCAAACTGAAGTTGATCGAAGAACGCGCCCTCATATTGAGGGTTCCCACACCGAAATACACCGAATCAGCCCCAGCCTGGATTGCAGCCTGTAGCGATTCCCAGGTGCCGACGGGGGCGGTGATTTCGATTTTTGGTGTCATTGTTTTCTCGATTTACAGATGCAGGATGCAAGATACAGGATGCAGGATGCAAGATACAGGATGCAGGATGCAAGATACAGGATGCAGGATGCAGGATGTCCAGTTACCAAGTAAACCAGTCACCGACGCAAGGCGCATAACCCGCAGCTTTGCTGCGACATCTTGCATCTTGCATCCCGCATCCTGAAACTACTTATTAATCTCTTTCTCAAAATTCGCCCGGTCTTCTTTCGACAGGTATTTGCAGTCGAGCATGGCTTTACGAAGTTCCAGCGCGAATTCCTCAGCGAATTTCTTGTCGGAAACTTTTTCCTTGTATTTGGCTTTGAATTCCTGGTAAAGAATAGTCATTTCGACCTCTGATTGTTTTTCCTTTGCTCTTAGTTTTTCAACCTTTCCTGAATCTGCAGGGTTTGCAGCTTTAAGGTTGTTCATGGTCTCGATGTTCTTGCACATTGCATCGGCGATGTTTGTCGCATCTTTTTTAAGATCGGCATTGCCTCCTTTGCAGGATACCATAAAGATTGCAGAGATGATGAGGATAACACTTAATAGTTGTTTCATAACATAAGGGTTTTGGATGCAGGATGCGAGATACAGGATATCTTGGATCCCGCATCCCGCATCCTGTATCCTGTTTATAAATTTAACTTAATACTAAGCTCTTTTAACTGCTCTTCCTTTATCCCAGAGGGCGAATCTATCATCACATCACGGCCCGAATTGTTCTTAGGGAAAGCGATGAAATCGCGGATCGAATCCCCTCCCCCGAAAATAGTCGACCAGCGGTCAAAGCCGAAGGCGATGCCTCCGTGAGGGGGTGCACCGTATTCAAAGGCATTCATCAGGAAGCCGAACTGGTTCACAGCGTCTTCTTCGGTAAATCCGAGCACCTCGAACATCCGCCTTTGCAAATCTTTATTATGAATCCTGATGGATCCCCCGCCGATTTCGGTACCGTTGATCACGAGGTCATAAGCATTGGCTCTGACTTTTCCCGGATCGGTATCGAGCAAGGAAATATCCTCTGGTTTTGGGGATGTAAAAGGATGATGTTTTGCGTAAAATCTCTTGGTTTCCTCATCCCATTCGAGCAAGGGAAAATCGGTCACCCAGAGTGGTTTGAATTCGCCGGTTTTCATAAGGCCCAGCCTTCGTCCCAGTTCCAGCCTCAGCTCGGACAGCGCTTTCTGTGTTTTTTCCTCAGCCCCGGCAAGTATAAGTATCAGGTCACCCGGCACAGCCCCAAACTGTTTGAGGATAGCAGCCAGGTCATCCGCAGAATAAAATTTATCGACTGACGATTTCATCGAACCATCGGCTGCATAACGAATATACATCATTCCTGAAGCGCCAACCTGAGGCCGTTTTACGTAATCGGTAAGCTCATCAAGTTGTTTACGTGAATACTCCGCGCAGCCATCGACTTTGATACCGGCAATAAATTCAGCATCATCGGCAACTTTGAAACCCTTGCCTTTCATTAAAAGTGTGATCCCCGTAAAGGTCATCCCGAAGCGGAGGTCCGGCTTGTCGCAACCGTAAAGCCTCATGGCTTCGTCATAGGCCATCCGCGGAAAATCGCCTATCTCGATGTTAAGGACCGAGCGGAACAGATGTTTGGCAAGGCCTTCGAAGGTATTGAGGATGTCTTCCTGGGTCACGAACGACATTTCGCAGTCGATCTGTGTGAACTCGGGCTGGCGGTCGGCGCGAAGGTCCTCGTCTCTGAAACAACGCACGATCTGAAAGTAGCGGTCGAAACCGGCCACCATCAGGAGTTGCTTGAAAGTCTGAGGTGACTGGGGTAAAGCGTAAAACTGACCGGGATTCATTCGCGAAGGGACCACGAAATCGCGGGCTCCTTCAGGTGTTGACTTGATCAGGTAAGGGGTTTCAATATCGATGAAGTCCTGTGAATTCAGGTAGTTCCTGGTCTCTATCGAAAGCTTATGACGTAATTCAAGATTCTTTTTGTTCGTCTGTCTGCGAAGGTCAAGGTAACGGTATTTCATGCGGAGTTCTTCGCCCCCGTCGGTATTGTCTTCGATGGTAAACGGCGGCACTTTGGAAGTATTGAGAACCGTGAGTTCTTCAACATTAATTTCGATATCCCCCGTAGGCATTTTCGGATTCTTATTGCTTCTTTCAGCGACTTTTCCCTTGGCTTTGATCACATATTCACGGCCAAGTTTACCAGCTTCCGCGCAAAGTACAGAGTTTTTCTCCATATTGAATACCAGCTGAGTGATCCCGTAACGGTCGCGCAGGTCGATAAAGGTGAGGCCGCCCATTTCTCTTGACCTCTGAACCCATCCGCAGAGAGTCACCTCAAGCGATGTGTTGTTTACGCGGAGCTCGCCGCAGGTATGTGTTCGCAGCATAAATTAAGGTATTGATTAGAGCGGCAAAGATACAAAATTAGGGATTGGGGATTAGGGGTTGGGGATTGGGGGGGATAGTTGTTGGTGATTAGTGATTGGTTATTGGTTATTGAAATATACAATGCTGTATCCTGCAACCCAGTAACCGATCCTCCCATCATCCTGCATCTGTTATCTGTCATCCATCATCCCAGGTTTTCGCCCTTTCGCTTTTAGCTATTTAACCAACACCCTGATCCCTTCGCTGTGGGCCGAAAATTCGGGGGCGTACAGGCACTGAATGGTGGTGATACCGTTTGAATAATCCCCGGCTGCATTTACAAACAGGAGGTACTCGAACACATAGGTTCCCTTCGGAATATAATAGAAGAAGAAATCGGTTGAAACGTCGGTTGTGCTCTGGTAATAGCCAAGCCCATCCTGGTAATGATACCCTGATAACGTATTCCCGGCTCCGGGTTCGAAGGCCGATGCCCTCTGGTCTCCCATATGAACGAATTCGAGGTTCCTGTCGGTCGTCAGTACAATCCTTACCTTCAGCTTATCGCCGGGTTTCAGGCTGCTGTTATCGCTCACGGGCTGCAGTACCGGTCCCGAGGGGGTGTTTGTTTCAAGGAACAGCTTCTTCTCAACTTTCAGCGAGGTCGAGGCTTTTGTGATCTTGTCCATATTCTCGAAATACTGCCAGTACAAAGCTCCCCATGCAACTCCGTCGCTGCCTTTGCTCACTTTCACCTTTCCCATATCGGGCGTGATCTCACTCCCGCTCCAGCTCATGGTGAAATACCCTGTTCCGGCTTCCTGTTTAACGTCGCTCAGTTTCGAAGGATCGACCTTGATTTTGCCTAATGTGATCTTGATTTTCGGATCTTCGGTAAGCAGGCTGGTTCCTCTCAGCAGCAAAGCGTAACAGGCTTCCACCGTAGCCCTGGTGCTGGTCCACGACTGGGTCTGCTTTTGTTTCAGCAGCCAGATCTTCATCTCTTCTACGGCTTTTTTGTCTTTGCCCACTTCGTCGAAGGCTTCTATCAGGGCGGACTGCGTTTCAACCGGGGCCTGCTGCCAGTACCATCCCTGCTCCTGGGCCCAGTACATCCCCATTTCGGGGCTGTGCAGGGCGCGTTCGGTAAGTGACCTGATGATCAAGGCCGAAACGTCTTTCTTCCCGAAGCGCTCGAGTGCAAGGGACAGCATGGCCTGGGATGAAAGCCCTTCTTTCATCCAGTACTGTGAAGCCTGGGAAATCCAGTAATTCAGGGCTTCGGTGGTGTTTGCAGGCATTGGCTGATCCTGCAGGAAATACGAGCGGGTGTAGAGGTATTGTATTTCAAGTATATTCAGGTTATCGTCTTTCATCCCGGTCGGATACCGCCTTTTCAGTTCTTCATAATTGAGCCTGAAAGCTTCATCCATATATCTCAGGCCTTTCGTGAGCATCTGTGAGAATTGCTGATCGCCCGCCGAAACCGACACTCCGAGGTGTTTCAGATGAGCTAATCCGCCGATAATATCCTGGCTGATAAACCTGCTTTCGGGCATGCCGTCGAACCAGGTAAATCCGCCCCCCGGAGTCTGCAACTTCTGCAAGCGATTCAGGTTTTTCTGAAGATTCATCCTGAGGTTGTCGGGGTCGAAATACATCCCAAGCCTGCTGCGGTTATCGCTTTCGTTCTTTGCTTCCATCACCCATGGGGTCTGCTGAAGCAAGACCGATTTCAACTGCTGGTTTTTTTCGAGATTCGAAAGCAGGGCATCGGGAGTGAGGTTCTTCCAGCTCTCGAACACGGTTTTGATCTTAGGATCGGAATTCATGATATGCGAAGCAATGCTGTTTGAATAAAAAGCCCCGAAAGTCGAATAGGCATCGTCGTAGGTTTTATCATTCAACGCAGGCAGCGCCTGTATCGCGTACCATGCGGGATTAGAAGCAAATTCAAGGGTAAGCCTGAAATTTTTAAGTGTTTTGTCTGCGGATGAGGACAGGAGTTTATCAAAGCTGAAGTCGAAAGTTCCTTTATCCCGAACAGGCAGCGGAAGGCTTTCAGTAACCATCATACGGTTCGGCAAGATGGGAATGATCTTTTCTTCCCCGTCGCTGAAAGTCCCTGAAACAGCTATGATCCTGTATTGCAGCAATGAAAGTGACGGATCCACCGGGATCTGGATTGTCCAATTGACCTGTGAACTTCCTCCTTTGGGAACCGAAACTTCCTGGCTTACCTGGTTTGTAACCAGGCTGTCGAGGGATTTCATGCTGAGTCCGTCGGTCAGCTCGATATGCACTGTTGCCTTCAGGTCCTGCTCCGAAAGGTTCACCACTTTTGTGCTGAATACCAGTTTATCGCCCTGTCGTACAAAACGCGGGGTATTTGGCATCACCATCAGGTCTTTGCGTGTGACGAGCTCTTTTTCGACTAGCTTGTAATCAAGGTTCGCTGTATAGGCAAAACCCTGGAATTTCCATTTTGTAAGCGCATCGGGGGCGGTAAAGCTCAGTGAAAGGTTCCCTGCCGAATCGGTCAGCAGGTCGGGATAAAAGAACGCGGTTTCGCGGAAGTCCCGGCGGATTTGTAGTACGGGCTGTTCGCTGACGGGCTTCGGTTTTTCCTCTCCATTGGCCTGCACTCCTTCAATTGCATTAGCTTCGGGTGGAGGAGGCGCATCGGCAGTTACATTCTGTGAAACCACCATCCCGGCTTTTGTGTTATCCTGCATCCCGGCCATACCGGTACGTCCCGACTTCAGCATCATGGGATACTGCCTTCCGCCGAAATAATTAAGCCCGAACCAGTTCAGTCCGGGGTACTGGTGTTCTGTATAGCTCCCCGATGGAGATGCTCCTGAAGCCGAGGCGCTGCGGGTATTATAGCCGCTGCCCAGGTCCCAGGGAAAGTTTCCGAAGAACTTCGCAGCCAGGCTGAACGACCAGGTATTGGTTTTGAAGGCATCCAGGGAGGCGTCGTACATTGATGCAAGGAATTCAGCGTTTGCAGGCTGTTTATCGGGTTTACTGATATGGATCTTCCACTGCTCCTTTTCGCCCGGGAGGATCTTGCTGCGGAAGGTTTCGAACACGATGTTCAGTTTGTTGTCGGCATAGGGAACGGCGACCATCTGGCTGTTCTGGTAAACCCTGTTGAATTTTGAGAATACGAAATTCACCGAGAAGTTACCGCGGTAAGTTTCCGGCACAGGCACATCGATCTGCATCTGGAAACCGCTGATGCTGAACCATTTTCTTGACAGCAGACTGTCACCGGCGAAGATCTCGTACATGACGTTCACGTTCGTTTCTTTGGAACCGATAAGGAAACCTGCTGTTTCGCCGGGTTTCGCAGTGGTTTTCAGGGGGACGAACCAGTTCACCGGACTTCCGGGGAGAGTTGCCAATCCGGGGTCGTACACTGCAATATATCGGTTCAGCTTTACTTTTTCACCGAAAGGGTCATCCGCAGACAGTTCAACCTTATATACACCCGTTTCCAGGGCAAATGGTTTTCCGTTTTCACTTACCATATTCCTGGTGCTGAGCATGGAATCGCTTGCAAGGTTCATGGTTTTGACAAAGAGGGGAGTGGAGCTCTTCCAGCTTGTTGTATCGTTTTCGTTGCCGTAACTCAGAGCGGGGAAGAGTTCATGGAAGGTTTGTTCAGGCATCATCGTGGTATCGGGCTTTTCCCAGTTCCGTTTGATAAAGGCCCTTTCGGGTACGTCGAGCCTCGAAATGTTCACCGTCATTTTCACCGGGGTGGATTTCCCGTTGAGGTTTGAGGCGCTGAATTGGATCAGGCTGTCGTTCTGGAGGTTGAGCTTTGTGCTCTGCTTCATCGAAAGGAGCAGGGACTGGTAGCCCACCGTAACGCCTTGTTCATCACTTTGAGTTTCACCGTTGATATCAGTAACATCGACCGAAATTTGAAAATCAAACACCGGGTTTGTTGAACGCGCAATCGAAAAATCGGGGATTGCCGTGAAGCTGATGCTGAATGTGCCGTCGTCTGAGGTTTTCACGACACCGTTGGTAATTTCTGTTTCGGGGGACGAGGGAAAGGGGTAATACCAGCGCTCCCACCAGGGAAAGCGGGTGTTGCGCACGACCCTATAGCTGACACTGGCCTGGGTGATGGCATTCCCGGCATAGGCCATGGCTTTGCCTTTAAGGATAAGTGTTTCGTTCAGCCTGTAGTTTCCTTCGAGGGGTTCGAAGCTGATGCTGAACGTCGGACGCTTGTATTGCTCAACCGAAAACGAAACGCTGCCCGATTCGTTCGAAATGAACATTTGTCCGGGAAGTACCTCGGCCGGAGCGACAAAAGAACCGTTGAAAGAGCCGAAATCATTGGTGGTCAGAACCTGTTCAGAGATCCTGCGTCCATTTACATCGGTGAACCCCACTTTGGTTTGCTCATTGGTTAAAAGCTTTGTCTGATAGCCTTTTTTCTCCATCAGCATCCCTTTGAAATACACTGTTTGTCCGGGCCTGTAAATAGCCCTGTCGGTAAAGAAGCTGGTTTGTTTATAGGGCTTTTCCACAGCAGGAACCACCGGATACTGGTAAAACGTACTGGTAAACAGCACATCATCGGCATAAATCAGCTTGCAGTAAAGGTTGTTATATTTTGACGAGCGCTCGATAGGCGGAAGGGTTGCAAAACCAAGATTGTCGGTTTTCAGGTCGTTGATCTTTTTCGATTCCCAGGTTTTGCTCTGGTAGTTGTAATTCTTTACCCAGGCTTCAACGGTGATCCCCGACAATGGCATCCCGCTATTCCTGTTGAAAACGAAGAGACTGATGCTCCCGTTCTTATTGCGCCTGTTGATATAATTGAATGAAGTGACTGTATAATCCGAATATGCGATCAGCTTTGCGGATGGAGAAAACGAGGAATCGGCCGAGACCAGGAGAACATAGAATCCCGCGATGGTTTCGGGGAGTATGGTTTCAATGCTGTGGCTCCTGAAATCCCCGAAATCAGGCAGGGGCTGTTCCCAGGATTTCGTTTCCTGCTGGCTCAGCAGGAATGTGATCATTTCATCCTTTTTCAGCTTTTCCTTTTTTGGATCCCAGGCGCTTTGCTCCACCTTGAACAGTCTCAGGTAAACCGTCTTCAGGTTCTTGTAATTGATGAGGGCCAGGGAAGCAGTTCCCGGGAAGACCACGGCTTCATGTTTTATTTCCATGTCTTTACTGCGGATGGTTTCGGCTAAGATGCGGCAGTCTTTTGCACCTTCCGAATCGGGGAACCGTTTGAGCACCGAGATACAGATATCGAGGGCGGTTTTAAGGTCGTATTTATGGGCCGGGTCGTTTTCTTTGCGGCTTCCCTGCTCATTGAAAAACTTTGCTATGGTAAAAGAAACCCCTGCCGACCAGGGGGAGTCTTTATAACGGGATTCCAGCTTTTTCAGGGCCTCCAGGTACAAGCTGTCGTTATTCGGGGTAACGGCTTTTTCCTTCACATACGAAAGCCTGGCGAGATCGGCATCGATGAGCGCAGCCGGATTGGCATCATCGAGGTGGAATGAAACCAGGGACTGATATATTCTGATCGCCTGCAGTTCCTGCGAAAGCGAATCCGACGAGGGGATCTGCATACGCGCAAACTCAGGAGCTGACGCGAAATACGAAGGATTGCTGAGCGTGAACCCATAAGCTGATTTTGACTTTGGCCCGTTCGAGGAGGTGAAGAAATTCAGGGCCCTGTTCGCCAGGAAATCGTAAAGGGCAGGGCGGAAAATGATTGCTTTTTCAAGATCGGTCTTGCTCGTTTTGCGGTTGTATCCCGACGGAGGGATCTCGATAACGGCTTTGTAATCCAGAATGGGGACGGATTTCAGCAGCTGTTCATTCTGCAGCGACAGCAGGTAATGGCTATAAACGGCCTTCATCAGCGTATTCAGGTCCCAGGTCTGTATGCTGTCGGGTTTCACATTAACCACCCGGCTTCGGTCGTTGAAGCGGTACTGGTTGTTTTCGTAGTACTTTGAGATCACCTCAGCCAGGATCGATTGCAGGATCTGTTTCGAAGGCTCCTGGGCCTGTTTCACCTCCTGTTCGAGGTCGCGGATGGTTGCGATGAGGAAATCCTCCCTGAAGTAGGAATTCAGCCTAATTTTGTATATAACCGCTTTTATGAACTGCGGAAGGTCTTTCCCCGATTTCGATGCAAGGTAGATCCTGTCGACGATTTCCATGGCCGATTTCGGCAGTCCGATATCAGAAAGCGAATCCACCTGTTTCCATTCCTTTTCCCATCCCGGGCTTGCGGCAGCAGGTTTTGCAATCTTTTGCCCCATCGTAAGCGTTGACATCAGCCCCAGGCACAAAGCCATTCCAAGTACAAATACACGAATATTCATAATCCGGATTTTATTCAATTAATAACGGTGAGAAGGTACAAAGATTATGCCGGATTTTTATCTTTAACAGCGTTAATTGACCAGGAGCTTCCCGCTGAATTCTTGGTTTCCGCAGGCAATGTTCACCAAGTACATGCCCTTCTGCAAGCCCAGGTCGAGGCAGGTTCTGGAGTTATCGGCCAGGGTGAGTTCTTTCACGAGAGCGCCGCTTGTGCTGTAGATCCGCATTACCGAAGTTCCGTTAAGACCGTTCAGCTCGATGTTGAAGAGTTTCCCGTAATTCGGGTTCGGATATATTTTTATCTTCTGATCGATGTTCAGTTCATTCTGACCGAGGTGAGTTACAAGGAACGCATTCAGGGCCTTTGTGGCTTTGCCGTCGGAATCCCAGCAGCTGAGCTGGTATCCGCTCCAGGACTTTTCACCTTCAGGTTCCCAGTAAATAACCCCGCGGCCTTTGTTGCCCGGTACCGACCACACCTTACCAAGCACGGAAACAAGCATGTCATAAGTATTCTGAACCTTGGTGTAATCACCTCCGATTTCAACTACCATAACCTCTTTGTTATACCTGCTCACCATATCATTCAGGTTGTTTCCCAGGTCGTTGATGGTTGCTGTAAAATCGGATCCCAACCAATAAGGATAGTATGAAGCCCCGATCATATCATATCTTACCCCCTGGGTTCTGCAATTATCGAAAAACCACCTGAATTTAGCGTTGTCATTGCCCTGGTCGATATGAACGATCACTTTAATCGTACTGTCAACGGCTTTGGTCGCATCGTAGCCTTTGTTCAGCAGCTGGCCAAGCTGGGGCCAGTTCGAGCTGCTTCCGTCGGGCCAGAGAATGCCCCCGGGGATCTCATTCCCGATCTGGGCCCATTCTGGCTTTGCACCTATTGACTTCAAAGTATCAAGCACTTCATAGGTGTGATTGTAAAGATCGGTGAGCAGTTGCGTGAAAGAATGCTGAGCCCAGGCTGCAGGCTTGGTTTGCTTTGCCGGGTCAGCCCAGGAATCACTGTAATGAAAATCGATCATGATTCTCATTCCCATATTTTTAGCCCTCAGTGCCATTTCTGCAACTTCCTTTTTACTGCAGTGCCCGTTGATCTTATCGCTTGACGGGTTGACCCAAACTCTGAGCCTTACTGTATTAATGCCATGATCTTTCAGTATTTGCAGACATTCTTTCTGGTTACCCGTGCTGTCATAGAACTTGTACCCCGTGGCTTCCATTTGTTGCAGCCATCCGATATCAGCTCCTTTAACGAACTGCGCCCTCACCTCATTCGCGGCAAGAAGCGTGGTGATACCTATGAAAAAGTTAAGGATAATCCTCTGAAAAAATGCTGTTTTCATGATTAGTAGTTAAATAGTTTTTTGCTATCAGATATCTGATAGCAGATGTCACTTCTCCCCGTTCACCTGATTTTTCAGGCCCTTGTAATCCACCAGTTCCATTTTTACAGACCCTACCACGACAGCAGATTTGGCAAGTATAGGAATATGGTTTTTATCATCGCTGATCCAGAGGTCCATGGGATAGGGCTGACTAAAGACTGCGCCAGTCACCACCATAGGTTTGAAATGGAGGCAGTTGAAAGACCCCAGTTCCGTGGTGACAAATTCCCTCCCTACAAATTTAATCACTGAAAGATAAAGTGAATCGTCGAGGATGAAATTTATTGGATAAATGTCGCCTGGCTTCAGCCCTGAAAAATCAAAATTCCTGGCGTGAAAATAGGCTGAAATTATATCGTGGGTGCCGATAGGCATTTTCCGGTTTGCCCTTGCGCTGGAATAAGAACCTGTAAGCTGGTTAAACTTCACTTCATCTTTATACTCGTAATCGCCTTCCCGGGTATTTCGTTTGAATTTCCAGGGAACAAGGTATTCCACGTCAACCCAGCTTTCGAAGCGATCGTTGACTTTAAAAAACAAATTAAAAGCGCCTTTCGATTTTCCTTCGCCGATAATATGATAAGTCTTCCTTCCCGATACTTCCACGGGCTCTTCTTGTATCTCCAGGCTGCCCGTGCCTGCAGTGACTTTGCCGGTAAGATAGGAATCATAGTAAACTTTAAAAGTGAGCTTTTCGCCGTAGGTGAAGGATCCGTTACTCACGGGTTTCAGCTCCTGAGCGTAGCACGTGATAAGTGATACGTGAAACGTGAAGAGGAAAAGCAGGATGCGGGATGCGGGATGCAGGATGCGGGATGCGGGATGCAGGATACAGGATGCAGGATGCAGGATGCGGGATGCGGGATGCAGGATGCGGGATGCGGGATACCCAGTCACCCAGTCACCCAGTAACCCAGTAACCCAGCAACCCAGTAACCCAGTAACCCAGCAACCCAGTAACCCAGCCATCCTGTATCTCATTCTGCCTGGCTTACACGACAATGTTCACAATTTTCCTGTTCACCACGATGATCTTCTTCGGGGTCTTTCCTTCGAGCCATTTCGCTGATTCTTCAGCTTCAAGGACAGCTTTTTCAATTTCGGCGGATGGCATATCGGCCGGGAGTTCCATGGTGAACCTCATCTTGCCGTTGAACGATACCGGGTATTTGAAGGTGTTCTCCACAAGGTATGCTTCGTTGAAAGCCGGAAATGTCGCCTGGGTGATGCTTTCATTATGCCCGCAGGCTTGCCAGAGTTCTTCGGCCAGATGAGGCGCAAACGAAGAAATCAGGATCAGCAGGTCTTCGAGGATAGCCCGCTTGCTGCATTTCAGTTCGCCCAGTTCGTTCACGCAGATCATAAAAGTACTTACGGCAGTATTCAATGAAAGCCGCTCCGTATCTTCCTGTATTTTTTTTATGGTCTTGTGCAGAATCCGAAGTTCGGCTGCAGTCGCTGCCTCATCGCTGAGCCTGAAGCGGTTTTCCTCGTCGTGGTATAGTCTCCAGAATTTACGGATAAAGCGGAAGACGCCTTCGATCCCGTTGGTATCCCAGGGTTTTGACTGTTCGAGAGGGCCCAGGAACATCTCGTACAACCGGAAAGTATCAGCGCCGTAATGTTCTATGAGTTCATCAGGATTGACTACGTTATACAGAGATTTCGACATTTTTTCCACGGCATATCCGCAGACGTATGTACCATCTTCGAGAATAAACGTCGCATCAGCCAGGTCGGGTCTCCAGCGGCGGAACTCTTGTGTATCGAGAATGTCGTTATTGACGAGGCTCACATCCACATGCATAACACTATGGTCATACTGATCTTTGAGGCCAAACGAGACAAAGGTGTTGGAGCCTTTCAGACGATAAACCAGGCTGGATCGGCCTTGTATCTTCCCCTGGTTCACCAGTTTTTGAAACGGTTCTTCGCGAACCGCCAGGCCGATGTCGAAGAGAAATTTATTCCAGAACCGGGAATAGATGAGATGGCCTGTGGCATGCTCGTCGCCCCCGATATAGAGGTCGACATTCTGCCAGTAGTTTACTGCTTCTTTTGAAAAGTATTCTGTCGGATTGAGGGGGTCCATATACCTGAGGTAATACCCGCTGGAACCGGCAAAACCGGGCATAGTATTGGTTTCGAGAGGATAACCTTCTTTTGTAATCCAGTTTTTCGCCCTGGCCAGGGGAGGTTCCCCTGTCTCGGTGGGAAGATAAGCATCCACCGAAGGGAGTTCCAGGGGCAGCTCATTGTCGTTCAGCATATACGGAATGCCGTCTTTAAAGTAAACAGGAAAAGGTTCGCCCCAGTATCTCTGCCTGCTGAAGATGGCATCGCGTAGTCTGAAGTTCACCATTCCTTTGCCGATGCCCATTTCGTTGACTTTCGTGATGACTGCCCTGATCGCAGCTTTAACATTCAGTCCGTTGATAAATTCTGAATTGATCATGATACCGTCTTTGGCATCATAGGAACTTTCGGAAATATCGCCGCCTGAGACAACTTCCGTGATAGGCAGTTTAAAATGTTTTGCAAAGTCATAATCCCTGCTGTCGTGGGCTGGGACCGCCATGATGGCGCCTGTGCCGTAACCTGACAGTACGTAATCGGCGACCCAGATAGGACTGGGTTTTCCATTGAACGGATTGAGGCAGTATGCTCCGGTGAACACCCCGCTGATCTTTTTCACTTCGGCCATGCGTTCCCGTTCCGATCTGTTCGCAACCTCCTTCACGTACTTCCTTACGTTTTCCAACTGATCGGCGGGGGTTATCTTTTCTATGTATTCATGCTCGGGAGAAAGCACCATAAAAGTGGAACCAAAAATAGTGTCTGGTCTGGTAGTGAAGATATTCAGTTTCAGTTCCGAGCCTTGTATCGGAAAATGGATCTCGGCTCCCTGCGAACGCCCGATCCAGTATTTCTGCTGGTCTTTGAGTGAATCGGACCATTCAACGCTCTCCAGTCCGTCGAGCAGCCTCTGCGCATAAGCCGTGATACGCAGAAACCACTGACGCATCATTTTACGTTCAACGGGGTGGTTCCCTCTTACTGAATACCCGTTGGCTATTTCGTCGTTGGCCAGCACTGTCCCAAGCTCAGGGCACCAGTTCACCATAGCTTCTGAAAGGTAAGCCAGGCGGTAGTTCATCAGTATCTCCTGCTGCTGTTTTTCTGAGAACCCGGCCCAGTCGGAAGCTATGAAAATTCCTTTCCAGCCGGCGCCGAATGAAACATCTTTTTTAGACAGTTCATGGAACCAGTTTGGGGTCATGGCAGCCCGAACATCCGCATTTCCTGAACTATTGAATATTTCGGTAAGTTCAGCAACAGGCCTTGCTTTGCCGGACTTCAGATCATACCAATGGTTATACAGACGGATAAAAGTCCACTGGGTCCACTTGTAATACTTTGGATCGCAGGTCTTAACTTCCCGGTCCCAGTCATACGAAAATCCTATTTTATCCATCTGCTCCCGGTACCTGGCCACATTTTTTTCAGTAGTGATCGCCGGATGTGTGCCGGTTTGAATAGCATACTGCTCCGCCGGAAGTCCGTAAGCATCGTAACCCATGGGATGAAGTACGTTAAACCCTTTCAGCCGCTTGAAACGCGAAAAGATATCCGAGGCGATATACCCAAGGGGATGACCAACATGCAGGCCTGCCCCTGAAGGATAGGGAAACATATCGAGTACATAAAATTTGGGCTTTGCAGGGTCGATACCGGTATGGAAGGTTTTATGATCCAGCCAGTACTTCTGCCATTTCTTTTCGATCTCCTGAGAATTATACTCCATATCACTATTTCACCATTTCACCATTTCACCATTTGCACTCCTGCAAAGGTAGGAAATAGGATATAATGCAGGAAATTTCTATTTTTGGGGTCTCTCAAGGGCAGAGCGAATGACAGAACAGAAAACCAAACTTATAAAAAGAAGGCCATTGAGAATTCTGGTCCGCATTCTTTCTGGTCTGCTTATCCTTGCTGCCCTGATCATACTTACAGTTTATATACTGTTTAATTTCTTCGGGACCAGGTTGCTGCGCGAAATGATCCAGAAAAAGATCTATGCGTCAAGTCAGGGGCTTTACACGTTAGATTTTTCTGATCTGAAGATCAATATTTTTACCCGGAATATTTCGGTGCATAATTTCAGCCTGATACCCGATACATTGCTTTACAATAAGCTTAAGCATGAAGGCAAAGCAAAAAAAACCCTTTATAAAATATCTTACCGTGTACTTGAACTCCACCGAATAAGTTTCAGGGATTTGTGGGCCGATAAAGACTTTCACCTCCGGGAATTGTCGATTATCAGGCCGGAAATTGTGCTGATGGGTTTCCCCGATACTCTTACAGCGAAAAAAGGCCAGTTCAAGAATATATATGAAGATGTTTACCCTCTGGCATCCAAGATATTCAGGGACATACAGATTGATTCCATTTATGTTGAGAAGGCAAGGATTATTTCCAGCAAAGAAGGAAAGCCGGGAAAACAGGCTTTGGGACAGTATGAGTTTTCTGCTCTGTTGCGCGATGTGGCCATCAACCCGTTCAGTTACTACAACCATCAGAGAGTGTTTTATTCACGCGATATTGATTTCACGGTGCATAATGTCAGGTACAGTCTCACCGACAGCCTTTATTTTCTTCAGGCGGAGGAAATCGGGTTTAACCTTGTTAAAGGAAAATTATTCGGAAAAAACATTTCGCTTCGACCGAATTTTTTTTCCAAGCGAATGGGACATGCCCGCCAGGGGACTTTTTTCCAGTTAGACGTGCCGGATTTCTCCTTAGACGGGATTAACCTTTACGCGGCACTAACGGATCAGAAGGTGCATCTGAAAAAAATAGAGATTGATTATGCCCGGGTGAAGGTTTTTCAGAATTCATCGGATGAAGCCATAGAGGCCAGGTTGAATAACAAGCGTCAGAAAAAACGGAAACCGATCAGCAAAGCCAATTTGTTTACAGTGATCTCGGGAAAGCTGAAACTGGTAGAATTCGACACTTTGCTGATCCATGAAGCTTCTCTGGATTATTTCAGGAATATTAACGACAGGAATCCCGAGCTTCGTGTATCCCGTATGGATATTGCCGTGGATAATTTCAAGCTTGACTCTCTTGCTCATTTGAGGAAAGACAGGATCTTGTATTCAAAGAGTATTGATTTGAACCTGTACGAAATAATTTTACGGCTTCGCGACCAGATCCATGTGCTGAATGCCGGTCATATTTATCTTTCTACAAAAAAGAAAACTCTCGATATTGAAGAGGGTATGCTTTACCCCGATAAGGAGCTGAACCTCCAGAACCAGGAAAACCGTAAGAACACGATCTCGGTTTTGCTTCCCGATCTGAGATTCAATAATATTGACATTTTGAAAGTCTTTTATAAGCAAGATCTGGTTTTTACTAATCTTTTGGTAGAATCTCCGGATGTCAACTATACTAAATACAGGCCTCCGGTGAAAAAGGATGTAAGGTTTAAAAAGCCAGGCGACTTTTTCGAGGAATCCAATGATGATCTGGTATATAACCTGTTGAAAAAATATGTGAATTCTATTAAGGGCGATTCCATCATCGTAAATAAAGGGTTCCTTGGGTATCATCAGTATTCCGACAGTATCGACCAGAAAATCAGTTCGGGAAGTTTTGATTTAAAGATGTATGATTTCATGATTGATTCGGTTCACGGGATGAACCAGCAGGGATATTTTTATAGCAAAGATTTTGACTTTGACCTCAGGTCGTTTGTTTTTATGTCGCCCGACAGACTGAGTCAGATAAAAGTAAACCGTTTGCATATTGTCACAAAAGATTCTCTGATCAAGGCCGACAGCATTTTATTCGACAAGACCAGGAAACCAGAGACATCGGAGGTAAGAAGAAGATCGAATGTTTCCATGACTTTTACCCTTGATAATTTTTTCCTGCAAGGCCTGAATCATAAAAAGCTTTTTCTTGATAAAGAGTTAAGGGCCAATTTTTTGATACTGTCGAATCCTAAATTTGCAGTTGTTTTAAATGATGGGGTAAAAGTGGAACCAACTCAGGCTATTGAGCCAACAGCTTCATCCGGGGGTTTTATCAAATTCCTCAATGTGAGCAAGCTGATCATCCATAAAGGCGACATTTCAGTTGATGGCCTGGAACGTACAAAATCGAATTTATTTAAGTTGAAAGACATCGATTTTTCAATTCAGAACCTTGAATTTAGTCTTCCCGACAAAGGTAAAATGAATGGTTCTATACGCTTTGATTCCATCGATCTCTCGGTAAGGCCGCTCAAAATGATTGTGATGGACAGCGCTTATGAAATCCGCTGCGACGATATCAGCCTGAATTCTTATCCGATCGATATAAACGTGACTGGGATCAGTATTTTACCCCTGGGGCCAACAGGCAGGAAGTTAGCGGGAAAAACCACTGTCATGGCAAAGATCCCCAGGATCAGAATCAATGATTTTTATTTCGACAGGGCATTATTCGAAAAGAAATGGATTATTGGAAGTATAACCGTGTTCAATCCCGAAGCGGAGGTTACACTGTTCAAAGGCAATAATAAGAAAACAGGAAAGATCCCTCTTGCTTTGCCATATAACCCCAAGACTGGCTCTTTCAGTGTCGACAGCATTCTGATCATGAATGCCATGGCAAAGCTTCATTTGCATGATACAAGCGGCATCAAGGAGTATTCGTTAGACGATCTGCAGATCTCTGTAAATAAATTCTTGCTGGATTCACTCCATCAGGATGGGATGCCGGGGGTGCCGCTGTTTAATGCCGGGGATATTTCTATTTCTGTCAAAGGCAGGAATTTCGTATTGAAAGACAGCTTGTATACCATTGGATTTACAAGGGCAGGCCTCAGTACAGGCAAACGCAGGCTGGTGCTCGACTCTTTGGTTCTTGTTCCCAATTATCCCCAAGAGGAGTTTTATAAAAAGATAGGTTATCAGACAGACATACTAAAAATTTCTGTACCGAGGGTGGAGGTCAACAGCCTTGATCTGGGGAAGCTTATCTCACAGAAATCCCTGCATGCCGGCTCAGTGCTTCTGTCAAACCTGCATATTGAAAGTTACCGCGACAAAAGGGTAAAGCCTGTAAAGCCCGGTAAAAAATTTCTGTACCAGGACCAGATCAAAAAGCTCCCGTTGACTCTGGCTATCGATACCTTAAGGCTTACGAACGCTTATGCCCGGTATGACGAGCAGACGGGCGCTGAGCCCGGTCACGTTTTCTTCGACCGGATGAATGCAGTTATACTCAATGTCACCAACGACACTTCAGTATTGAAAAAAAACCGGATCATGTTAGTTGACGACCACGCACGTTTTATGGGTAAAAGTCCTACACAGGGGCATTTTCGTTTCGACATGCTGAGTCCCCAGGACACGATGTGGTGGAATGCTACCATGGATTCGGTCGACATGAAAGAAATCAACCCTATGTTGTCGAAGCTTTTACCTGCGAAGATTACCCGCGGCTTTGTAGAAAGGGCCAACATTTCCCTGGTCTCGGCTAATGATTCCTTCGCCGTGGGGAACATAGACCTGTATTACCGAAACCTGTATATCGAGCTTAAGCTTTTTACTACCGGATCCTTTAAAAAACTGAAAAACGAGGCTGTATCCGGGTTAGCCAACGCTATACTGCCAGATGACAATCCCGATTACAAAGGAAGTCTCAGGAAAGGCATCATTTATTTCAGAAGGGATACCACAAAAGGCTTTTTTAATTTTCTTTGGAAAAGCACTTTCAGCGGCCTGAAATCTACGATGGGGTTTAATTCACGTGAACAGAAGGAAATAAAAAAGAAGCTGAAAAGAAAGGCCAGATAAATAATTCAGTAAATTCGCCAGGCCTTACGATGATTACGGATTTAGCATTTAACAAATGGTTATACGCCCCCAGGACGAACGGTATTTTCAGAGAAGGATTGCAACTTCGTACCTGACCACTCTGATCAGTACTACGCTGGTACTTTTCCTGCTCGGGCTGCTTGGTCTGATTTTTCTGCATGCCAGCAAACTTTCCGATTATGTTAAAGAAAATATCGGGTTTTCTGTGATGATGAAGGAAGGTGTGAGGGAAGCTAGCATACTTGAACTGAAAAAGCGGTTGGATCTGGAGCCCTGGGTCAAATCATCCGTATATATTCCCAAAGAGAGAGCGGCCGATCAGTTGCAGGATGAGCTTGGCGAAGATTTCATAAAGTTTTTGGGATACAATCCCCTGCTTCACAGCATAGATTTCCGGCTAAAAGCTTCCTATACCAATGCCGACAGTATCGGTCGCATTGAACATAAATTGCTTGCCAGACAAGAAGTTAAAGAAGTAATTTACCAGAAGTCACTCATCGATCTGATCAATAAAAATCTTAACAAAGTAAGCCTGGTACTGCTGATTTTTTCGGCTATTATGTTTTTTATTGCCATCGTGCTTATCAATAATACCATACGCCTTTCTATTTATTCCAAACGCTTCCTGATCCGCAGCATGCAGCTCGTGGGAGCGACAGAAAGCTTTATCCGTTTGCCTTTTCTTGAAAAAGCAGTTGCCAACGGAGTATTTAGCTCTTTGCTGGCCATTGGTATGCTTGTAATCACCCTGTTCTTCAGTATTGACCAGCTTCCCGAATTAATGGAACTGCAGGATCCGCTGAGGCTTGCCATACTGGTTGTGCTTATCCTTGCAATGGGAATAGGCATTTCGTGGAGTTCCACTTACGTGTCGGTAAGAAAGTATCTTCGTATTAAAACCGACCTTCTATATACCTGAGTGTCGGAAAATTTCATAATTTTGTCGCCCTAAATTTATGTTCATGGATAAGAATAAAAAGTCCTTTGCTGCAAAGAAGCCAGCCGAACCGGCAAAATCTGCCCCCACGGTTAAAATCGGTGAATTTGCTTTCGGAAAAGAGAATTACCGCCTGATGCTGATCGGACTGTTTTTCATTACAATAGGATTTCTGCTGATGATTGGCGGAGGTTCCGACGACCCGAAAGTGTTCAATTATGAGCTCTTCAGCTTTCGCCGTATCACTCTGGCTCCGATCCTGATTCTTGCCGGCTATGTGATCGAGATCTTTGCCATCATGAAAAAGCCCAAAGACTAATGACCGTTATCCAGGCCATCATCATGGCCATCGTGGAAGGACTCACCGAGTTTCTTCCCATTTCCAGCACGGGGCATATGGCCCTGACAAGCGTATTCCTCAATATAAAGGATAAAGATTTCACCAACCTGTTCATTGAAACCATACAGTTCGGGGCCATTATTTCGGTGCTCGTACTATATTGGCGTAAATTCCTGAACTTCAAAAAATTTGACTTCTACCTGAAACTTTTCGTAGCTTTTATCCCCGCGGCAATCGTTGGCATTCTGCTGAAGAAAACGATTGAAGAAGCCATCAAAAGCCCTTTGTTTATAACTATGATCATGTTCCTTGGAGGGTTCATCCTGCTTTTTATCGACCGTTGGTTTAAAAATCCCACGATCCACGAGGAAGAAAAGATCAGCTATAAAAATTCTCTTATCATAGGCCTGTTCCAGCTGCTGGCTGTCGTCTTCCCCGGCTTCAGCCGAAGCGCTGCAACCATCATGGGAGGCATGCAGCAGAAATTAAGCCGGGCTGTTGCTGCCGAGTTTTCATTTTTCCTTGCAGTTCCTACGCTCGCAGGCGCTTTCGCCAAGAGTTTGTGGGATGCATGGAGGCATAACCCCGAACTTCTGAGCCAACATAATATCAATATGATCATCCTGGGTAATGTGGTTGCATTTATCGTGGCTATACTGGCTATCAAAGGCTTTATTACTTTCCTGGTAAAACACGGGTTCAGGATGTTCGGATGGTACCGTATCATCGTAGGATTTATCCTGCTTGCGTTGCTGCTCACCGGGCATAGCTTAAGCTTTTAATTATGGGCTTTCAGTTTGAACAGGGCGAGGTTCTTCTGATCAACAAACCTTACCGATGGACTTCTTTCGACGTGGTGGCAAAGCTACGCTCCCTCATCCGCACATATCAGCAGATAAAAAAGATTAAAATAGGACATGCCGGCACCCTTGACCCTTTGGCCACGGGCCTTCTGATCGTTTGCACGGGAAAGTTCACAAAGCGCATCGATGAATTCCAGGGGCTTGAAAAAGAATATACAGGAGTTTTCCGCATTGGATCAACAACTCCCTCGTTCGACCTGGAAAAGGAGATCGATAAGGAACTACCCTTTGAGCATATTACTGATGAGCAGATCATAGATGCCTCGATAAAGCTCAGCGGCACATACGATCAGATACCCCCGATTTTTTCGGCCCGCAAAATAGCTGGCCGCCGGGCCTATAAATATGCACGCCAGGATCAGGAAGTGGAGATCAGTCCGCGAGAAATTACCATCAGCGGGTTTGAGATTACCCGGGTTAATTTGCCGTATCTTTGTTTTAGGATAAGCTGCAGCAAGGGAACTTACATCCGGTCCGTTGCAAGAGACCTTGGTGTTATTTTGGGCTGTGGCGCACATCTTACAGAACTTTGCCGAACGCGTATAGGATCTTACAACCTTAAGGATGCTCTGGAAATGGAAAATATTCACGAACAACTGTTTTTTAAAAACGGAGTAATCGCTGAGTGAAGAAAAGTTCAGGCCGAAAAAAAACCGTGATCTGTCAACATGAAAGCTTCGTCATATTTATTGTTTTCTGAGGAGTACTTCATGAATGAGGCGCTGAAGGAAGCCCGGGAAGCCTTTGAAAAGGATGAAGTCCCTGTTGGCGCCGTAGTGGTTTGCCAAAACCGCATCATAGCCCGGGCGCACAACCTTACCGAAACCCTGAACGATGTGACAGCTCATGCGGAAATGCAGGCATTTACTGCCGCCTCAGATCATTTGGGTGGAAAATACCTGAACGAATGCACCTTGTATGTAACCCTGGAGCCCTGTGTGATGTGTGCCGGGGCTTCATTCTGGACCCGGATCGGAAAAATCGCATACGCGGCAAAGGATGAAAAAAGGGGATATTCTCTAATCCATCAACACTTGTTGCATCCAAAGACCGCGGTCACAGACGGCATACTTGAAGCGGAATGCAAGCAGCTTCTGAAATCATTTTTTGCAAAAAAAAGAAATAAATAATACCATTAATGAAACAGAAAATTTTAAACGTCGACCTCACGGTAAACCTTGAACCCCGGATCAATTTTACACAGGATATTTTTCAGAAGAAAGAAATCAGGGGTCTCACCGAAGAACTGTCGAGGGTTGCCGGATATCTCTGGGACAGGAGGTGGGCCGAAAGGAATGCCGGGAATATTTCTGTCAACATAACATCATTTTTTTCGCGGAAGGAGCTGGACAAACTTTCATCCTATCCTTTTCTACCACTGCCCCGTGAATATCCCGGGCTCAGGAGGCAGCTCCTGCTGGTCACCGCTTCAGGGTCAAGAATGAGGGATCTGGCAAGGGAGCCACTGGAAGGGATTTGCCTGGTATACATCAGTGATTCCTCAACCGCGTATCATGTTGTTGTGCCAGAGAAAACAGGACGAGATCTGATGCCCACATCAGAACTGCCGACGCATCTGGCGATTCATGAGATGTTGTGCCGCACGGAAGCGAATGAGAAAGTATTGATTCACTCTCATGTTACAGAGCTGATAGCCCTTACACACAATCCTGATTTTCGCACCAGCCAATCACTTACCGGAATCCTCTGGAAGATGCATCCCGAAGCGGTGATGTTTCAGCCAAAAGGTTACGGTTTCGTACCATATACCATTCCGGGAACGGAGAAAATAGCCAACCTTACAGCCCGTTGTTTCGAGCAGAATCCGGTGGTGATATGGGAAAAGCATGGGGCCATGGCCATAGCGAAAACTATTTCAGAAGCTTTTGACGAGCTTGACCTCGCCGCGAAAGCAGCTGGTATTTACCTGAGCTGTTCCCGCGGCGGGTTTGAACCCGAAGGCCTGTCGAATGATGAAATCACCGAGATCAGACAACACTATTGCCTGTAGACTTTAGACAGATATTTTTTGCTCCCGTAAGCTGCACCCATTGCCAGAAGAATACCTAGTCCACCGTCTATGGGAGCTCCTACCGGATCACCCGCCCCATGTTCCTGGGGAGGTGGAGGCGGCCCGGGCTCATCGCTGAATGCCGGTAAAGCTGTGAACATGATCAACCCGCATCCCAGGGCCAATACTTTTATTATTTTTTTCATACGATCTGGTTATTTGCTGAATAAAAGTTTCTTTGAAACAGAAGATTTGCCTATTGTAAGGCGAACGATGTAATACGCGGGAGAAAGGTTCAGGCCTATCCTTGTAATTCCCGAAGGGATAAGCTGTTCCAACACTGTTCTGCCGGCCATATCGTAAATAGTTAGTAGTTCGCAGCCCATAAAATCCTCAAGGCCTTTGATCCGGAGATCTCCTTTTTCTGAATACAGCTTCACTTTTTCCAATGCGGGAGAAGTGTGGATGCCTGTTGTATTTTTATAATGCAGGAAAAACCTTTCATTCTCCTGGGTTTGATGACTTACAAAGTCATAAACGGTATCTTGCCTCAGGTCAATATTATTTGCTTCGAGACGGTCTTCCAGGTAAACGTCATCTTCACCCGAAAACGTTGCAGTTCCACTGAACTCAAATCTCAAAGTATCGGATGTTCCTCTTTGAATACCAACAGGTATGATCCAGTTGCCCGGCAAAGTATCGGCCTGGAATATTGAAAACCTACCTGATCTCAACAGGAAATACAGTTGAGGTGCATCATGGAAGCCAATTAGTTTGACCACATTAGCCATGGAGTCGGGAGGGTCTGCCGGGGGTCTGGGAATAAACAAAACACTTTCATCGCAATAGATACCGTTGGATAGCGAAATCTTTAATTCAAGGGGTATCTGTGCTTTATATCCACTCTGGGCGTTATGGGTTCGTGAGGCAGCCGGGATGACAAGGGAAGGTAAAGGGCCTGAAGCTTTAATAAAAAATCCCTGCATGGCCGGTATGATACCTTCGGCAAGAGTGCCAGTAAAACCGTTCCAGGTTTTGTAATTTCCCGAAGCCGGATCCCATACCCATACTGCATTCTGCACATTGATCTTTGACCAATTGTTTATATCGGCAGTAAGAGCTGAAGTATAGGGGTTCCCGATCAGGTTGAAGCCTCCGGGATCAGCAGTTGTGAAGCTTACCGGCATGTCCAGATCTGAATTGATGACAGAGCCTGAGAAATTTTTAATCACATCTGTTGCATAAGCAGCGAGATAGCCACATCCGGGCCTGAATGTACGGTCATCGCCTGGCTGAAAAGCAGTATTCCATAAATTTGATGAAGTTTTTGAATTCACCCATTGGGCAAGAGGTTCATCCCATCGGTAAAAGTCTGTGCTGCTTTCCGGCGGGTCAGTCACAAATTCCGGCTGAATGTTTTGAGTTATAACAGGAGATGAAATCATATGATAGTTTGCATCATTTGCTGTAATGTATTTTGGGATGAATTTTTCTACTTTTACCGACCCGCTGCCGTTCAGTGAACCATAGTAAATAAACGAACCGGAAGCAGCGCCTGCATTGCCTGCCTTAAGTACAAGGCCATCCACCGGATTCAAAGTAAGGTTACCCTGTAGTGTAACAGCAATGGATTGAGGTATAATGAAGCTACACCCACTGGCTATGCTGAGGTCACCGTTAATGGTAAGCTCGCCCGGGCCAACTGTCTTTTCGCCAGATCCGCTTATAATCAGATGCCCGTAAGGTGCAGGGGTGCCCACATTCTGAGCCCCAGACGCTGAATATTCCAGGGTTGAGGCGGAACCGAAAGAATAAGAGTTGTAGGATGATCCGATGGTTCCCCAGTCGCCGGAAGTGAAATTCATTTTTCCCCCGTCATTAACAGTGGTTGTATGGCCGGCAGAACCGCTGTTGGTGCAGATCACCGAAGCAGCATTCACTTTTCCGCCGCTATTGACAGTGAATGCCACTGTGTAGGCCACGGAATTATTATCGGTGGTCAGATATAGTATCCCGCTTACTGTAAGCGTTCCGTTAACGGTAATAGATCCACCGTAGCTTGAACCGTTAACAGCATTAGGTCCGTCGATACAGGCATTTCCCGGTACTCCTCCATTCCCCGTGCAGTTCAGAGTGCATCCCGGATTTACAATGACATGGAAGTTGGAAGCAGACTTGTTGTTGAATATAGCAGTGCCAGCGTACCCGAGATTCAAATTCATTGCAACAGTGAGTGTGGTCGTTGAGTTCAGCCCCGTGTACTTTCGTATTCTGGACGCATCGAAGGCCCCGTTACCGCTGATAAGACAGGATACGCCTTCAATATTAAAGCTGATCCCATCGTAAACGGAACCGTTTCCAATAGTACCGTCGCAGGTAATATTCCCATAAATTTCCACGTATCTCTGGCTTCCGCCTGTATTTGCATAGAGTTTCCCCCCGGTTTCTACGACCAGGTTTGTGCAGGATTTTGTACCGCTGCTTGGAATGGTTATGGTGTGACCGGTTTTTATTGTTGCCTGATCACCTTGTACCGGGACCACTCCGCCCACCCATGTAGTGGCGCTGGTCCATGAACCGGATTGAGCTGTAATGATATCCGCGGCTTCGCAGTTTATGGAAGCCCAGGGCAATAACCAGCAGGCCATCAGCCCTGAAAAAATTTTTCCTTTCATAAGCGTTTTAATGCTTAATCCGGGAAGAGGAAGAAAGTGATAGGGTTAAAGAAGAAAAAATATTTTATTTTTTACGCGCGGGGTTGCGGTAATATATTTTTCCTTTATAAGATTTTGAGTTTTTGAGGGCCTTTTGAGTGGTTGTGCCAGCTCTTTTGCCATTGATATATTTTGCGACAAAGGCATCGGGAACTTCCTTCGTTGCACGCAGTTCGTTCATCAGTTTTTTAGCTTTATTGAAATCAGCGAACGAGCTGATAGTATAGCGGTACCATCCGCCTGAAAATTCTTTTACAACATCCTGGCTGAGCCTGAGCTTTTCTTTAACCTGCCAGGCAGTAAATGTATTTTCTTTAAATGCAAAGACCTGGACCCGGTATGTGATTCCTTTGACCGGAGTAACCATAATATTTGTATCTGGCAGGATTTCTTCACTCGCGGTGGTGTCGGGTGTAAGAACCGGCTGTTTGGGGTGAAGTGAATCCTGGGATGGCGAAGGTGGAGTAAGCCTGGGATAAGAGGCCTCTTCTTTTGCTGCCTGTTCTTTTTGCTTTTCAGCTGCAATCTCGGCTGCCAGGAGAGGTTGAGGAGGAGGAGGTCCTATCTGTTTTTGGGGAGAAGCCTGGCTCAGTTTGCTGTTCGAAGGTTTGTTGAAGTTATAAGTGATGTTAAAAGCAAACAGACTGTACATGTCGTATGGATATCCACCAACCGTTGCATCAAGCCGGTCTATTGCCAAAGCCCTGATAGTCCATTCAAGCCCAAGATTTACTTTGTCTTTGATGCTGAAATAAGCGCCGAGACCGGCAGGAATTACAAGATGAGGATTAATGGTTGACCAACTCCCATCCCTGCGGATAATTTCTTTTGTGGTAATATCCCTTGTTTTTGTGATCCAGTCTGCCATTCCAACGCCAACCGTTCCATAAACAAAGAAAAACCGTTTAGGATTATATCTTAGGATGAGATTGGAAAAATTAATCGTGGTATTGAGGTTAAGTTCAAAAAGGGTGCTTTCAAAATATTGGTTACACAGGCTGCCGTCCTTGTATTTTACTTTTTCTCCCGCTAATCCACCCCAAAGAAACTGTGCCCTGAGCATGAATACATGGCTAAGCTGGCGGTTAAGAGAGAGGGTGCCGGCGAAACGGATCTCATTGACCGGGCTGGTAGCAGGAAGGAACCTGAATTCTTTCAGGTCACCAAAAAAGATATTCGGCCCTCCGCTAAGGCTGATCGACCAGTTACTGAAAAACCGCGACCCCAGGGTTCCGTTGGTTTGGGAATTGACCCGGGAAGCAGCGAACAGCAAAACAAGAAGAATAAAAAAACGGATTGATTTGTTCATACGTCAATTGTTACTTTTTCAGCTGAAGCGCCCGGGTGAAGTCCCCAACCGAATTTGCGTAGTCTCCCGTGGCTTTCAGTGCAAATCCGCGGTAATAATATCCATCGGAAAAATCAGGTTTTAACTGGATGACCGTCGTAAAGTCAACCACTGAACGTTTAAAATCGAGCATCTTCATATAGACCAGTCCGCGGTTGCATAATGCATCGATGCCTCTCGGGTTTTTCCGGATAGCGGCAGAAAGGTCTGATAAGGATTTCCCGTATTTCTCCATAAACGCATAAAGGCAACCCCGGTTGTTATAGCCCATATAGGAACGGGACTCACCCAAAAGTATATTGTAGGATTTCATGGCCTGAATATTATCGCCGGTCAGACGGTAAAGGTAGCCAAGATCGAGCAATATCAGTGTATCTTCAGGGGGTTTCAGGTCATGAACTTTCACGAGCATGTCTATAGATTTTTTGAACCTGCCCAGGTTGTAACTGTAAGTTCCATAGTTGTAATATGCTTCGAGAAATTTATCCTCCCGTGTACAGAAACCATAAAGAGCATCGATGAGGGTGGTGTCGGTAGGTTTGTTCAGTACCTGGTTAGTGCCCAGAATATATGAAATAAAGACTCTTTCTTTTGTAAATTCGGCGTTGTTCCAGTAATCAGGTTTCATCAGTTCCTGCCCCGGAACATTCAACGTGGCCCCGCAGATACTCAGGATGCTGTCTTTCATGTGCAACTGCATGTACGACAGTGCGATGAAAAAGTTGCACATATTGAGGTTGATGTTGGTATCCTGCCTGGCTATTTTAAAATCCCTGATAGATTCAACGTACATAGCCTGTTTAAGAAGGCTGATACCCCGGTAGAAATGGATCGCGCTTTTTGCATTGCTTTTAGGAAACAGGTCCTCCTTGTATTTATCGGCCAGGGTGGAAAAATCTGTTTTATAATTCAGAATACAAAGTTCCCTCAATGGGGGTACCTGGTCTTTTCCATGTTTGTCTTTAGAATTAGTGGCTGGTTTTTCCTTTGCCTTGGCATCAGCCTTTTTCTGGGCTCCCGAAAACAAGGGCATTGCAATGATAATCAGTGTATAAGCAATTGAACGACAGGTCTTCATAGAAGGCAAATATAGAGGCTTTTAAGCAAAATATAACTACCCTTATCTCTAAGATATCATCTGATTATTAACAATGATAACAATGCGTTGGACTGCTTTTTGTATTTTTACCGGCTATTCCGAAACGCAATCTTTTTTATGAAGCAGTACCGAAAGTTTAATACAATTGCCGGCTGGGTGGTGTTTGCCATCGCCGCTATTGTTTATATTAAAACTGTAGAACCTACTGTAAGCTGGTGGGATCCGGGCGAACACATCGCCACTTCCTACAAGCTTCAGATCGGGCATCCTCCCGGGGCGCCTACGTTTCAGCTTACGGCCCGTTTCCTTTCGCTGTTCGCTTTTGGCGATACCGGCAAGGTCGCCGTGATGATCAACATGATTTCGGTACTTAGCAGCGCTTTCGCCATTCTGTTCCTGTTCTGGACTATCACGATGATAGCGAAAAAACTTGTCGTCCCGAAAGGGGAGGAGATGACCGCCGAAAGTATGTGGACAATACTCTCCGCCGGGTTTGTCGGGGCCATGACATTCACCTTTACCGATTCATTCTGGTTCTCGGCGGTGGAGGCGAACGTGTTTGCCATGTCGTATTTCTGTACCTCGGTAGTGGTATGGGCCATTTTCAAATGGGATGAGGTGGCTGACGAAAAACACAATTACCGATGGCTTATTTTCATTGCTTTCATGATCGGCCTTTCCATTGGAGTTCACCTTCTGAACCTTCTTACCATACCTGCTCTTTCGATGGTATACTATTTCAGAAAATACAGTCATCCGACCAAATGGGGGATCACAATTGCCCTGGGTATCTCGTTTGTACTTGTTGCCGGGATGATGTATTTCGTGATCCCATGGATTCCCAAACTTGCAAGCTATTTTGAACTTGCCTTTGTGAACGGGCTCGGAATGCCTTTCAATTCGGGGACTATCATCTATTTTCTTCTGTTTTTCGGTCTTCTGATATGGGGTTTATGGTACACGAGAGTCAAAGGAAAAACGGTATTAAATACTATTTTGCTTTCCCTTTCTTTTTTACTTATCGGCTATTCCGCTTTTATTTCGCTGGTGATCCGCTCCAACGCCGATACGCCCATCAACGAAAATAAACCAAAGGATGCAATCACTATGGTATCTTTTCTGAACAGAGAACAATACGGCACATGGCCTTTCCTTTACGGGCAGTATTATACGGCACCCATCATCGATTATGCTGATGCCAGCCCGATATATAAAAAAAACACAACCACCGGGAAATATGAGGTGATCGATTCCCGAAAAGGGACAATTCCCATCTATGACCCCAGGTTCACTACTATTTTTCCACGTATGTGGTGCACCAACCAGGACAGGCCCGGAAGCTCGGAGTTCTTTAAAAACTGGGGAGGTCCTGGTGTACCCATGGAGATCACCGGCGAGAACGGCAAGACTCAGACTGTAAATAAACCGACTTTCGGCGAAAACCTGAAGTTCATGTTCACGTATCAGCTCAACTGGATGTACCTGCGCTATTTCCTCTGGAATTTCTCCGGACGACAGGATGATATCCAGAGCTTTGGGAGCATCAAGAACGGGAACTGGATCACCGGCATTCCATTCATCGACAAATATCACGTGGGCAATTCTCTGACTGATCTTCCCGACAGCGTTAAGGCAAGGGCTTCTCATAAATACTTCATGCTGCCTCTGATTCTCGGGCTCATCGGGTTCTTTTTTCAGATGAAAAGGGATTACCGTAATGCCCTCGTGGTGATTTTGCTTTTCTTTATGACAGGCCTTGCAATAACCCTGTTTCTGAATCAGAAACCTTTTGAACCCAGGGAAAGGGATTATTCCTATGCCGGTTCATTCATGGCCTTTTCGATCTGGATCGGACTTGGAGTGATTGCGCTGGTAGACCTTCTGCGCAGAAAAACAAAACTCAAAGGCCTTCTCCCGGTAATTCTGGTAACCGTTCTTACAACATTGCTGGTACCGGTGATTGTTGCACAGCAGAACTGGAAAAGCCATGACCGAGGCGGGAAATTCTCGGCCCGGGATTTTGCAGCGAACTATCTGAATTCATGTGATAAAAATGCCATTCTGATAACCAACGGCGATAATGATACTTTTCCACTCTGGTACAACCAGGAAGTTGAAGGCGTAAGAACAGATGTACGCATCATCAACAGGGAACTGGCCTCAGGCTCATGGTATATCGAACAATTATATAAAAAGATGTACGATTCAGACCCGGTTCCTTTAAGCCTCCCCGTTGAACAGTATCAACCCGGCACCAATGATATCATCACCTATTATGATGTTGGTTTTAAAGGATCCGTGGAACTAAAGGATCTGGTGGAGTTCATCAAGAGCAAGGATCCCCAGACGTATGTGACCCTGCAGAACGGCGAAAAGATCAAATTTTTCCCGGCAAAGAAGATAAAGATCACCGTGAACAAGGAAAATTGTTTGAAATACGGTATCGTTCCTGAATATTTCAAGGATAAGATAGTGGATTCTATCATCTTTAACATCAAATCGAACCTGCTTTACAAGAATGATATCATGACTCTCGATCTGATCGCCACCAGCGACTGGAAAAGGCCGGTGTATTTTGCAGCGCCAAATACCGTGCGCAATTTCCTCGACATTGAACAGTACTGCTATATGGAAGGCTGGGTTTACAAGTTCATGCCTGTAAAGCCCGATTCAAGCAATTACATTCCCTCGCTTGGTAGTATTGATGCCCTTGGTTCATATAACATCACCATGAACAAATTCAAATGGGGCAATCTCGATGATCCTAAAGTATATGTTGACCCGGAGAGCTATAATAATTCAATGCGGCCGAAGATGCAGGCCCTTTTCGTGGGGCAGATGCTGCTCGACAAGGGTATGAAGAAGGAATGCAAGGTGCTGATCGACCAGTACCTGACCAGGTTCCCTGACCCCAAATTCGTTTACGATGTGTATAACATGCCGTTTGTCGACATGTACTATAAGGTTGGGGATATCTCATCCGCAGTAAAACTAAGTAACAGGATTGCAGACATCACGGGGCAGAACCTCGACTATTATGCATCTTTTGCAGCCGAAGACAGGACGGCATTCAATGACGATGTGCAGACCGCAACGGAGATGCTCCAGAGGCTTAAATCGGCCGCCGATCAGAACAATCAACCAAAACTCAGCGCAAAAATCGAAGCCCTGATAAAGCAAAAGAATCTGTAAATATCGCCGATAACAAAGAGCAGGGCATCAGGGGGTATTCATAAAAGCCTTCAGGCGGGTAAGGTAGTCGAGTTTTCCCGCGTCTGAAATCAGGTAATCAAATTGTCCGATCGATTCCTGAAGGGCGAAATAGTCTTTCAAAAGGGCATAGTAAGAACTGTTTCGCGACAAGCTGCTGATGATATACTGCTGCTGTGCATCCAACACGTCGAGGATACTTTTTTTCCCGAGCAGGTATTGATTAGTTACCATTTCAAGATTCTTGTTGCCGGCGTTTTCAGCGATCAGCCATTGTTTGTGGCTTAAGTAATCAGACATTAACGTGGTGAGATTACTGCGGATGACCGATTCGAGTTTATCCAGCTGTGACTGTCTTTCACTCCTGCGCTGGGCCAGTATGAGACGGGCCTTTTGCATGGTGGCGTTATTCTTCAATCCCGTGAACAGCGGGATCTCCACCTTGGCCTGGATGCTCCAGGTATCATCAGGGGGAAGGTAGGGCCATCCCGAAGGCATGGTCTGGTAAAGCCGGTTGGTATAACTTCCCGAAGCGGTAGTATTTGGAATATACCTCGAAATGTTGGCCGATCGGGCCGAACGTTCCTGGGCGATGATCAGGAAATCGTACTGACGGATTACAGGTGATTTGTCTTTTCCTTCCCTGACCAGGAAATTACTCAGTTTTTCAAGCCGGATGGGATCTTCCAGGATACGCGAAAATTCAGGATCGGCGATGAGCAGCCCGGAGGTTTCTAATTCCACATCGGCCAGGTCATAGGAAACCAGAGTCCTCACATGGATGAGCTCCAGCAGTTTGAATACCGACTGGGTCATATTGGAATAGGAGTTGATGACATCTTTTTTTGCTTTGGCGACTTCGATCTGCCAGCGGTAAATTTCATTTTCCCCGACTGAACCCGATTCTTTCTTCATCTTAGCGATCTCTAAATTCGATCTGCTGATCATCAGGTTATTGAGCAGCAGCAGGAAGTTATGCCTGCTTTCGAGGATGTTGAGATAAGCCCTGGCTGTCTGGTTGCCGATATCCATTTTCCGGGTGTTCAGATCTTCAACCAGGGCCTGCTGGTTGGAAGTTGTGACCTTCAGGTTCGCCCAGGCAGGTTCGGAATAAACCGATTGTGTAATGTTTCCGTTTGCAGATACAATCTGAGGTGCCTGATAATTTTTACTGTCATTCAATACTCCCTGGGCATAGGCATTAAGAGTGGGAAGCAGGCTGGATCGGGCAATATTGATGTTCTTGGCTCCGGCTTTCACTTCGAATTCTTTTGCCACCAGGGCCTGGTTGCTGTCTGAGGCAAGGGCCATCACTTCCTTAAGCTGAACAAACTGAACCGATGTATCCTGTTTGACCAGGTCGACGATGGTCGCCTCAGTAAGTACATCCCACGAAAGTATCTTCAGTCCGAGTTTGGTAAAGGTGGAGAGGTTCAGGAAAAGCCCCTTGCCTAAAAGCAGTTCAACCGGCAGTGAGGAAGCATTCTCCCCTAAAAGCACCTGCTGAATATCGAGGGCGATACGTTTTGAAAGCCGGTCGATAAGACGGGGGTACAATGAAGCAAGTACACCTTCCTCTACATCGCCCTGGTCAAATCCGAAACTGGGCAGCCTCCTTGAAGTCACCGAATCGAGGAGAATTTTGAATTGACTGGCAGGTAATTTAAAAAGGGCATCAAAATATACTGCATTGGTTTCTTTTGGAAGGGCTTTGAGGATTTCTGCCGCTGAAGTATCGCAAAGGATCATATTGATCCTCACCCCGTTGATGGTGTCGAAATTGGTGTAAGGCCTGTGACTGGGATTCAAGATGTCCATATAATCCCTGTTCACCAGGATGGAAAGATTATCGAAATTCGCAATCTTTTTTAGTTCAGCGAATTCATTTTCTATATCCGGTTTTATCTGGATATAGGTCATGTTAGGTATACCGCTGGTGCCATGTACATATGGGAGATCCTGACGTTTGTGATTCACCACGGGAGAAGCGATCACCGGTTTTGAAAGTATTTTGCGGTGAGCAAGGTCCTGGGCAGCAAGGACACCGACAGATACTATGATATCTACATTTTTATCGGCTAATAAATTATCGTTCAAAGCCTTTACGCTTTCGATAGTCCACTGGCCGGTAGTGAGTTCCGCCGAATGGATAAAAGTAATATCGACCTGTCCCGACATAAGGCTCCTGATCTCTTTCTCCAAGGTGGTGCGGTAGAGGGTATTCACCCGCGCCGGACCGTCAAAAACAATGGCAATGCTTACGGTCTTCATGTTGAATTCAAGGGGTTCCTGTGCCCTGGCAGGAGAGGTGGCGGCAAGGGCGAAAAACCCTGTAAGCAAGAGAATTACGGCGGAGGGAACGACCGATTGTTTGCGACGTTTACGTTCATCCTGTTTCTCCATCATACGGGCCACTTTCTCATAGATGATGGGAACGACCACCAGAGTAAGGAACATGGAGCTGGTAAGTCCGCCAATAAGCGCCCAGGCCAGGCCGTTCTTCCATTCTGCCCCGGCGCCGGCAGCGGTGGCGATTGGCAGCATCCCGAAGACCATAGCAAAGGTAGTCATGAAGATCGGGCGGATCCTCATCCTGCCTGCATCGATAAGGGCGTCGTATATGGATTCGCCTTCGGCCCTGCGTTCGTTGGTTCGATCGACGATCAGGATCGCGTTCTTTGCAACCAACCCAACCATCATGATGATGCCCAGGATAGAAAACACATTGATTGTATTATGTGTAAACGCGAGCGCCAGGATAGCCCCTATGAGGGCTACAGGGATAGAGAACAGAACCACGAAGGGATAAATAAATGAGTCATACAGGATCACCATGATGAAGTATACGAAGATCACGGCAGCAATGAGGGCTATGAAAAGACTTATGAAAGAAGTCATCATCTCCTCCTGGTCCCCGCCGAAGCTGATCACGGTTCCTCCTGCTTTATTGTTGCCAAGCCTGGCCCTGAATGCCTGTACGACGGTACCTGCCGGTGAGCCGTTGGTATATGCGCTGACCGTTGTAAGAGCATTACGGTTCTTGCGTTCCAGTTTCGTCGGTCCCGAGGCCTGGTAGATGCTGGCGAATTGCTGAAGCTCGATGATTTTCTTGTTATCGTTAATGAAAGAGAGATGAGAGATATCGTCGGGATTCGACCGGTCGAATTTATCGAGTGACACGCGGATATCAAACTGGTTGGAACCGTCGCGGTATTTCGAATCGTTATTCCCCGTGAGCGCTACCTGAAGGGCGGAACCCACGTCATTTACGCTTAATCCGAGCGCGGCCATCTTCTGGCGGTCGATCTCTACACGGGTTTCGGGATTACCGCGGGTTGCGGAGAAGCGCAGATAAGTAACGCCGGGGGTCTGGATTAGCGCTTTTGCTACAAGTGAGGCAGACTTCATGATCGAGTCGTAACTGATACCGGTGATCTCCACCTGTACCGGAGCCGAACTGGTCCCGCCAGTGAAACTGATCTGGTTCACAAACACCTTTACCCCGGGGATCTTATCGGTAAGTATTTTAACCTTTGAACCCAGTTCGGCAGTGGATAATGAACGCTGGTTTTTCTCACAGAGGGAGACCACGATCTCGGTCTGGTTATCGGTACTCACCCCGTCGCTTCCTTTACCCACATTGGTGAGGATATTAGTTACTTCAGGCAGGGTAGCGATGATTTCTTCAATTTTCCGTGTCTGCCGGTTGTTGCTCTCAAGAGTAGTCCCCGGAGCATATTCAAGGGCCACCGAGAACTGGCTGCGGTCGGTCTGTTTCATAAATTCAAACCCGCTAAGACCCGCAGCGGGGATAATCAGGCTTATGATGAGGCCCGAAGAAACAACAAACATTACTTTATAAGGATTTGCAAGGCTCCATCTGAGGATCAGGACATATTTATCGGTGAGCCATTTGAATGCCTGTTCAAAAATCTTCCCGAAGCGGTTAAGCAGGCTTTCGGAATCGATGGATTCAAGTTTTGCAAAGCGTGAGGCGAGGATAGGAGTCACGGTAAACGATACCAGAAGGCTGGTGAGGGTGGAAACGAGTATGATGATGGAAAATCCACGGATGATGTCGCCTATCAGCCCTGTGGTAAGTGCCAGGGGAACGAATACCACGATGTCGACAAAGGTGATGGAGATAGCTGCGAACCCGATTTCGTTGCGGCCTCTGATGGAGGCCGTGAGTTTGTCTTCACCTTTTTCGAGGTGATGGTAGATGTTCTCGAGCACTACAATACTGTCATCGACCAGGATGCCGATAACCAGCGAAAGGGCAAGTAAGGTGAACAGGTTAAGCGACATCCCGAAGATCCACATGACCACGAAGGCTGTGGTGAGGGAGCAGGGTATCGACACCATGACGATGAGTGAAGTGCGCACCGAATGCAGGAAGAGGAACATCACGGCGGCTACGAGCAAAATGGCAAGTAACAAGTCTTCCATCACGGCATTGGCCGCATCCATGGTAAAGGTACTCTGGTCGTTGGCAATGTCGAAATGTAGGTTCACATCCTTGTAATCGGCCCCAAGCACTTTCAATTCCTTCCGAAGAAGTTCGCACACTTTGACCATATTGGCGTCGTTCTGCTTCTGGATCTCCAGTCCTAGCGAATTGATCCCGTTGAACCTGCTGATGAGAGTTGGATCAACAGTCGCATCATGAATCTCGGCAATATCGCGAAGACGGATCTCACCGCCCTCTTTAGAGTATCCTACAACCAGGTTATTCATTTCTTCAAGGGAAGTGAACTTGCCTGCAACACGAACAACGAACTGGTGAAGAGGATCTTTTAATTTTCCCGTGGGGAAGTCAAGGTTCGCGGCGTTGATGAAGGTAGCTACATGGCTTATCGACAATCCGTAAGAGCGAACTTTCTGGGCATCGATGTTCACCTTGATCTCGCGTTTCAATCCGCCGATTATCGTGATATTCCCCACCCCCTGCACCCTCGACAGCCTGGGCTTGATCTGGTCGTCGACCAGGGTGTAGAATTTTGCAGGGGAAAGACTGGATGTAAGTGAAAGCCGCATTACCGGGATCTGGCTTACCGAATAGGTAAGCAGGGAAGGGGTTTTCACATCTTTCGGCAGGGTTGAGAGGATCTCGTTGACCTTTCTCTGCACATCCTGAACAGCGATATTGATAGTGGCATTCCTGTAAAATTCAATGGCGATGATGGAAAGTCCTTCGTACGAAGTGGAGCTGATATTCTTCACTTTTTCGATCCCCGACAGGGCATCTTCAATAGGCCGGGTTACATTGTTCTCCACCTCACCCGGAGAAGCTCCGGGATATTGCGTTTTAACTGTAACATAAGGCTGGTCGATCTTGGGCAGCAGTTCGTACCCGAGCTGGAAATACCCGAAAACCGCCATCATTCCCAGGGCCAGAAAGATCACAATAATAAATGAAGGGCGTTTTATAGCTAATTCGGTTATCGACATGGCAGATTGTTTGAATTATTTTACAATTACGACCTTCAGGTTGTCGGAGAGATTATTCTGACCGCTGGTCACCACCAGCTCCCCTTCTTCCAGTCCGTTCAGCACTTCGAGCAGCTGTCCCGATTCGCGTCCTATGGTGATTTTCCTAAGGGAAGCGATGTTTCCTTTGATAACAAAAACCTGGGCGTTTTTCACGCTCCCGATGAGAGCGTCGCGGGAAATAGCAATGGCATTGCGGGAAGTGATGGAAGTGAAATTGATCCTCCCGAACATCCCTCCTTTGAGCGGGAAAGCAGGGTTGTTCGGCAGATGGATCTCTACAGGATAGGTATGTGCTTCATCGGCTTTGGAAGCAATGTTATCAACATAGCCCAGGAAACGGTGGCCAGGGTAAACATCGGTGGTCACTTCCACGGTATCGCCGGGATGAAGTACAAAGGCATCTTTTTCGGAAATGCTTACTTTCACTTTCAGGGTGGAAATATTGACGATATTCCCGATGGAAGAGTTCTGCTGTATATACGAACCCTCGTTGACTTTTTTGCTGTTTATGGTGCCGTTTATCGGAGCTTTGACCCGGGTATCGTCAAGGGCTTTTTTTGCCCTGGTCAGATCATTTTCAGCGGCCTGCATATCGAGCCTCGAGATGTCGAGCTGGGATGCCGAGATCGAGTTTTGTTCATACAAAGTTTTATTTCGGTCAAAATCACGTTTCGCCTTGAAATAATTGATCTCCTGTCTGGCGAGATCCGATTTGATCACAATGTCGTCGACCTCAACAAGAACGGTGCCTTTGTTTACCTGGTCGCCTATCCTGAAATTCAGCCTGGTTATCATCCCTTTAGCTTCAGAGATAATTTCCACATCATTGTCAGGATCGATCAGCCCCACCAGGCTGACTAGGTTGGTAAGCGACTGTTTTTTCACGGTGTCGACAGTTACAGGAACGTCGCTCAGCACCTCCCGCCGGCCCGAATTCTCTTTTTTATGGCCCAGCACAAACAGCATAATGATGATCAGGACAACGATCACCGAAGCAATGATTGTAAACGTAATTTTTTTCATTCCGTAAATGTATTTCGCAGTTCAGTAATATAATAATCAGGTTGACGGATTATTCAAGAGTCCGCTTGAAAAAATACCGGTTGATAAAGATCCCCTGGCCGGAATTGTCATTCGGGCTTTGTGTTCCCGTCAGGACCTTGTCGAACTCCCATCCCTGCGATACGAGATCATTGATCTTCCGGGTGATAGCGATGTTGTTGTTGGAGATGTTTCCGAAATTGATGCCAACCATGCTGTAAAAATTCTGAAGTTCTTCTTCAGTTTTTGTTCCGTCGGGCATCACGGTCATCATTTTCGACCGGCCCAGTCCGCCGGGAATGATCGACTCGACAGTTGTAAATTGCATGTAAACCAGCTTTGGAGATTGGGGAGCCGGAGTTCTAAATGAGACAATAGCTGCAAAAATGCCTGCCACGGCAAGCAATACGAGCCAGGGATTCAGATTGATTGTTTTCATGGTGTAATGGGTTTAAGACAAGAAATATATTCGTATTAACAAACATACAAAAAAAGCTAATACAAACAAAAGAATTTACATGAGGCCGAACGTAACAGCAAAGAAGGATGTATATTCGCTAAGCTGCGATCAAAAATGAGAATCTGGTCTATTCATCCAAAATATCTTGACTCAAAGGGTCTTATTGCTCTCTGGCGGGAAGCACTTTTGGCAAAAAATGTTTTAGAATGTAAAACCATAGGTTATGTCAATCATCCGCAGCTTGATCGCTTTAAAAACTCCCAAAATCCGTTGGACGCAATTAACCAATATTTAAGCAATGTTTATGATGAAGCTGTTGTCAGACAGTTTAAATTTGACAGTACCAAATTCAGAAAACCAAATCTTTCATTGCTCCTTGAAGTCAGTGAAGGACAGATTATCTTCGAATTCAAGCATTTACTGTTCAAATTAAAAAGCAGGGAGATTAATTTATATGAAAAACTTAAAGAAACTAAGACTATTATGCCACACCCAATGTTTAAAATCGTTAAGGGAGAGATTGAGAACTGGGAAAGAGTAAAATAGAAGACAAGAATTCGGAAGTTTTTGAATATGCCTTAATTAGAACACTGTCGCCGACAATGCTTACTGAATAAACTTATCATTGAATGTTTCTTTTTACGCGGGTAAAAAACCGGGGTCCATTCTATTTCAATATATGCTGTCATAACAGGCGAACCCTCAGTAAAATTCCAGCCGTTAAAGTTCCGCATACCCTTTCCCGGGAACAATAGCTGACCATCAAGAGTCAATTCAAGGGATGGTACCTGTGAATAGGAGAACTGAACTTCCACCTGGCTTAATAAACTTTCAGATACCTTAACTACCATGATCTTGTTGCTGAGGCCCAATATAATTGCACCGTGTCTTATCAAAACAGGAAAAGCCTTCTATCTTTGTAAAAAGTTAAAAAGTTTGAGTTGGAACCTGATAAAAGATATGGAACATGAACTACGAGAATAAAACCAGGAAAGAACTTGAACAAATGTTACAGGACTTACAAGAGAAGTACGATGCATCCATAATTTTCTATGAGAAGGAGCTCCTCCGGCAACCCGATGCCAGGCAGTCTCGTAAAATACAAGAAAAGCCTTCAGACGAGGCTGAGTGGAAGTTCAGGGCCCTGTTTGAAAAGGGTCCCATTGGCGTGGCTTACCACGAAATGATCTATGATGATTCAGGAAAACCGGTTGATTATCTTTTTCTCGAGGCGAATGACCTTTATATCGAACTCACCGGCACTGATCCACGGGGCAAAACCGTTACACAGGCTTTCCCCGGAATTGAAAACGACAATTTCGACTGGATCGGAACATATGGCCGCGTTGCCCGCACAGGGGAGCAGATGCGTTTCGAACAGTACCTGGAGTTTAACGGACGCTGGTACGATTGTTTCGCTTACCAATACAAGCCGGATCATTTCGGAGTGGCTTTCCTGGAAATATCCGACCGCAAGAAAACAGAAGATGCGTTGCGTGTGAGCCTGACGAAATATCGTGTCCTGTTCGATATATTTCCACTTGGAATCACTCTATCGGATTCCAATGGAAACATTATGGAAACAAACATTATCGCAGAGAATCTGCTGGGTATTTCACGTGAGGAACAGGAGCAGCGGAAGATAAATGGAGTGGAATGGAAGATTGTAAGGCCCGATGGCACACCGATGCCGGCCTCAGAGTTTGCAAGCGTTCGTGCACTTTACGATAGACGAACAGTAGAAAATGAGGAGATGGGTATTGTAAAAGAGACAGGTCAAATTACATGGATTAACGTTACGGCCTCACCAATTCCTTTGGAAGGATATGGGGTTGCCATCGTATATAACGACATTACAGCCAAAAAGCAGTCACAGCAGGAATTACTCAGGGCCAAAGAGAAAGCCGAAGAGAGTGAAGAGAAGTTTAAAGCAATTGCAGATTACGCGGCAAGCTGGGAAGCCTGGTTTAACCCGGAAGGAAAACTGGTTTGGATGAATTCGTATTCTGAAACCTTGACCGGGTACACTCCTGAGGAATACATAGCCGCTGAAGACTATCTATCTATGGTGATTGCATCGGAAGATATTGAAATGGTTTTAGAAAAATTCCAGGAAGCACTACGGGGTATAAGTGGAAATGACATGGAAACCCGAATCAATCGCAAGGACGGTTCAAAATTCTGGGCATCCGTTTCCTGGCGGCCAATTTTAGATTTAAATGGTCGTTCGCTTGGTTTCCGAACCAGCGCCCAGGACATTAGCCAGCGAAAGAAGGCAGAGCAGTCGCTGCGTGAGAGCGAAGAAAAACACCGCATCCTGTTTATGGATTCACCCGATGCCTACTTGATCATCATCGATGGCGTATTTGTTGATTGTAACCGTGCCACCGAAGTAATGTTACGTGGTGACAGGATACGAATTATCGGACAAACCCCGGATGCACTGTCACCCGAATTTCAGCCCGATGGAAGGAAATCAACAGAATCGGCTCTGCAGAAGATCAACGATTCCTTGCGCACAGGTAAAAACAGCTTTGAGTGGGTACATCAGCGCTTTGACGGATGTTATTTCACCGTTGAAGTATCCATAGCATCGATGGTGATGGGAGTGAAGCCAGCCTTGTTTATTGCATGGCGCGACATCTCAAATCGCAAGCAAGCTGAAAAGGAAATCAAGAGCAACCACGAAAAATTGTTGGAGCTCAATGCCGAAAAAGATAAGTTCTTTTCCATCATTGCACACGACCTGCGCGGCCCGTTCAATGGATTTTTAGGGTTGACAAACTTGATGGCTGAAGAAGGGCCAGACTTGAAACAGGATGAGATTCAAAGGATAGCAAGGAACATTAGAGACTCCGCGACCAATCTGTTTGGCTTACTCGAAAACCTGCTGGAGTGGGCACGCTTACAAAGGGGTATTACGCCCTTTGAGCCTGCGTCGACCTTATTGATGCCCTTACTTGCTGAAAGCATGAACCCGGTAACAGATTCGGCAAACAAGAAAGAGATTGAGATCACGTATGAAATTCCTGGCGATCTGGAAATTTTCGCCGATGAATTTATGCTGTCATCCACCATCCGCAACCTGGCCTCCAATGCCGTGAAGTTCACTAAAAAAGGAGGGAAGGTTACCATTGCAGCAAAGACGTTACCCGGCTATTCAGTCGAAATCGCAGTCAGGGATACAGGTATAGGAATGAACAGTAAAATGCTTGATGATCTGTTCCGGCTGGATGTTCAAACCAACCGAAGAGGCACCGAAAATGAACCCAGCAGCGGTTTGGGTTTGATAATCTGCAAAGACTTCATTGAAAAGCACGGAGGAAAGTTACGGGTGGAAAGCAAAGAAGGCAAAGGCTCAGTTTTTTATTTTACTATTCCGGGAAGCCACAAGGCAAATCCGTCGATTTAATAAGGATGTATTCGCAGATAAATTGTAAGTTGCTGATATTAAGTGGGATGTGAGGGATTCGAACCCACGACCTCATGCGTGTGAAACATATTTCTATTCCTTTGTAATTTTTCAATATATTTTTTATCTTACTGATATACAATTATTTAGACTATGTTCTGTTGATATCTTTTTTGCTTAATTTTGTGATTTTATAGCCATTTGTTGGTACCTTTGTTGGTACCCTAAATCCTTATCCAGTGAAAAAACAAACAGCAACTGCGGCCATCGTACTCAATAAAAAACAGGCAAAAAAACGTAAAGATGGTACATTCCCTGTAAAATTACGCATCACTTTTAAAAGAGAATATAGATTCTATGCCATAATTTACCGGCCTGAGGATGCTGATGCTGCAAGAAAGGAAGGGAAAGAGCCCATCTGGGAACCAGGGGAAGTCATCTCAATGTCAGAATACGAATTCTCAAAGGTCGATGTCACGCATCCTCGTGAATTATTCCTTGCAAAAAGTATTTTCTTAAATGAACTCAGAAATGCCGCAATCAAAGTCATCGAAAAACTTGGTCAAAACTTTTCATTCGATGCTTTTGAATCAGGTTACTTCTCTGCCCCTAAAGATGAAACAGACCTTTTCTCCATGCTCCTGTCCGTTGCCGATGAATTAACAAAAGATGGTAAAATCAGTACCGCAATTACCTATAAAAGCACCCGGCAATCACTTATTAAATTCACTGGAAAAGATAAATTAACTTTTGATGCCATTACCGTTACATTTTTAAAGGATTACGAAAAATGGATGCTAACCCCCAGAACAATTAAAATTAAGATCAAGGGCAAGGATAAGGAAAAGGAAAAGAAAAACAGCCGTACTACGGTCAGCATCTATTTGCGTAATGTGCAAACGATTTTCAATAAAGTCAAACCTATTGGAGTCATATATCCGTTTGGTAAATTAAAAGATGGTTTATATCCCATCCCAAAAAGCAGAAATATTAAAAAAGCATTGTCGCAAGCCGACGTAATCCAGATTGCAAATTTCAAGGCAATAAAGGGAACCTTTGAGCAGCGAAGCCGCGACTATTGGATCTTTAGTTTTTTGTGCAATGGAATTAATATAAAAGACATGGCCCGCCTGAAATATTCAAATATCGATGGCGATAAAATCATCCTGGTTCGCGCTAAAACATCAGATAGAGTTCAGGAACAAACATCGATCAACATTCCAATTACACTCAATATACAAAGTGTCATCGATCGCTGGGGCATTAAACCGGCTCTGCCCGACCAATATGTTTTTGATATTCTGAAAGATGGTATGACTCCGCAGGATGAATATCGTGCCGTCCGGCAAGCCTATCAAACCATTAATAAAAATATGACCCGGATCTGTAAACAACTCGAAATCGATAGGGCTACCACATATACAGCCCGCCATTCCTTCGCTACAGTCTTGAAACGTTCAGGAGCTTCCATTGAGTTCATCAGCGAATCGCTTGGTCATAAAAGCAAACAAACCACCATGAACTACCTCGCCGACTTCGAAGACGCAGAAAAAAAGAAGTGGGCCAATCTGTTGTTGCCGGATACCGAAATTTAATTTTCCATAGCTATTTAAGAGATTTCATCCTGAAGTATTGGCACATTAACCTGCCAATATCCCGGAAATTCATCGCCAACTTACCAATTGCATTTTCACCGACTGTTTTCCGCTCTCTGCCGGGAGGTTGTACAATTCAATCGAAAACACATCGACCTCCCCTGCCATCCGATATATCTTTGCCTCATCAACCTCAAACAAAAAACAAAATGAAAGCAATCAACACCATCCAGACCCTGATCTTAACCGGAATGTTTCTTTTTTCAGTGAACACGATGTTTGCATCAACCGAAGGAGCATCAAAGGAAATGAACAGTGAGCCTGTTTCATTAACTTCTATTGTTTTGGCGCCGGTCACGCCAGCATTTGCAACATTTGAGGAAATTTCAGAATCTACCGTTTCGATCCTGACTATATCAGATTTCGCTCCAACCACACCGGTTGATGCAACATTTGAAGATGTACTGAATACAGAGATGATCTTCGACAGCCTTGCTCCTGTTCTTCCAGTTTCTGCAACTTTTGAGGATGAGATGGCAACCCCAAGCATTGATGTTGCTTCATTGGCTCCGGCTACCCCGTTATTCGCTGATTTCGAATAGCATTCAACATACTTCCCGCATTCGTTACTTAAACCGCTCCAAAAGGGCGGTTTTTTTTTGCTATCAATTGCATTTTTTTTAATCATTTTTTTCATAAAAACATCCTGCTATGTATCTGTATTTCACTTTATTGTAATATTATACATAATGTCATAATTACCAATATATCTATATTTATAAGTAAATTGTTAATAACTTCTTAACAAAACCGCATCACCTTTTACCATCTCGGCCGATTAAGCATAAAATAACGGCATGAAATCCAAACTGCACAAAGAACATCTTGATTACATCATGTTTATGATTAATCATCACGAAGCCATGGATGCCTTTACCCGCGAAATGGATCGTTTCATTAAAAAACACATTGAGAAACATCCTGATTGGATGGATTTAATTAAACCCAGTAAAAAACGGAAGACCTGAATGAGCTAAGGGAGTCCTGTCATTGCAATAATCTGATAGTCAAGAATTACTTCCAACAGCTCGTTTATGAAGGTCGTAGAATATTTGCCCCTATATGGGTTGATCAGGAATTGTGATCGAATAATCACATTCAACGAATTAACAGTCCCGGTAAAGGACCTTTTTGCCAACTATCCTGAGCTTGAGTTAGAAGCCGACCAGGTCGATCAGCTCGATACCTTCGATTGCTCTTCGCTGCAAAATGTCCTCCAGCAAATATATGTTAACGACGAAATCATTAATTCATTCCTGAAAAATCTTCTTGAAAATTATATAAAAGAAGGAGGAAGTACTGAACACTGGGTCCGGCAAACATTCCGGTCTGTCAACAATTACAATACAAAACTGCGTAGCATCATCGAATTATATCTGCTCAATATATCCCATTTTGTCAGCTACACACATTCTGTTCAGTCAATTGTTCCACCAACCTCGAATACTTCCACTGCAATTACCTCAACAGCCCAGCCAACCCAACCCGCTTATAACAATTTGCTTGATGCCTTTAATTCGGCTGCAGAATATAATCTTGTGATGGCCATCCTCCATAAAAATGGCTACTGTTCGTTGAGTGGTACCTGGCAGGATTATAACAATGCCTGGAAATCATCTGTCGTTAACCTAATCAAGTGGCTATCCATTCAGGGGTTCTGTAAAAGGTCAAAGTTAACCCCAGCCGAAATTCAGGCTATATGCCAGAACACATTTAAAACAGAGAAGATCAGCCTGTCCACCATATATCACATTTCTCCCTCGCCAAAAGAATTCTCCCACCTCCTTCCCTTTCTCAAACCAGTGTTTTAAGCTTATCTCTAAAACTATTCTCCATTTTTTTCGTCACCCGTCACGGTTTTTAATCGCGCATCACGGTTTCGGCACGTGTTAATTTCCGTTTCCCTTCAAATTCTCGCGCACCCTATATACGAATTATTCGGCATAAATGCAAGAGAAAAGTTTGCAAAGTTTGCAAAGTTTGCAAAACTGCAAACTTTGCAACTGCAAAGTAAATTTTCCGCTTTTTTCTGTATTTTATTTGCTGCTGGTTTTTAATTCAAATCAGCTATGCAAGATTTCATCCTCTCCCCCCTGTCCCTTGAAAAATTGGAAAGCCTGATCTTCAACCAGGTCTACCGGGCAATGTCCGAGTTCAACCCCAAGCCTTCCGATCCGGTTAAAGAAGAGTTGCTCACCATCGTTCATGTGGCAGACATGTTATCCGTAACGGTTCCCACAGTGTATGGCTATGTTCACCAGCGATCCATCCCCTGCATGAAACGCCGCGGCCGGTTATACTTTTCTAAAAAGGAAATTCTCGAATGGGTCAAAACCAGCCGCCGCTCAACGGTCGATGAAATCAAGGCCGAAGCAATCTCCAGCCTGGCCTTCAGAGGTAAGAAAATGGATAAATCATCTGCTAAATCCAAGTGATATGATATTCCTTCTCACAAAATACAACAAGGACCTCGATCAGTATATCGCCATAATCGACTACGAAACCGAACTCAAGGTGGCATGGCTGGTCGGTGACGACAAGATCATCGTGCTTAAACAGGGCAGGATCATTAAAGCCTTTGATATCCCGCACCCATTCCCCGAGCGCTTTTTTACCAATTACTGTTTTGAAGTTTCAAAAGGAAATTTATGAGATCACTCACCCCACGCCGCAGTAATATGGTTTCCCGCAATATCAGGTTGATCCTGCATATTGATGCACTTATCCGTGAAGGGAATTCTAAACAACAGGCTTTCTCCAATGCCGGCACGAGCCTGCATCTGTCCGAAAGTTCAGCTTATAGGATTTACAACGACAGATACCGATATAATGTTCCAAACCAACAATAACCCCCAATCCCATGAACAAAATCGAAACATTAAACCTCAAATGCACCCTCACCGATGAGGAAATGCTCTCCATCTCTAAGGAGATGAGCGAACACATCAACAAAAAGAAACAGGCCGAGGACAACCTCGCCTCATTTTCCGCGCAGATTAAGGCTGAAATCAAAGGCCACGATGCCATCATCAACAAAACGGCCACGCTCATAAACGCAGGTAGTGAATATCGCAACACTAAATGCGAAGTGATCCTCGATCCTTCCCACGATACCGTATCCTGGATCCGTTCCGACACGGGCGAAGTTGCACAATTTGAACGCCCCATCCCACAAAGGTATTTGCAAACCCAACTTGAAATCGATCCGCTATGAACATTAAGATCAAAAAACTTTCCCTGACAAATTTCAAAGGGATAAAGGATTTGGCCGTTGAATTTAACAACGTGACCAATATCCATGGTGAGAACGGTACCGGCAAGTCCACCATCTTCGATGCCTTCACCTGGCTGCTGTTCGGCAAAGATTCCCACGATTCAAAGGACTTCAACATTAAAACCCTTGATTCAACAGGAAAGGCAACACCCATGCTCGACCACGGAGTCGAAGGAATTCTGGATGTGGATGGATCGGAAATAACCCTGAAACGCATTTACCAGGAAAAGTGGCAGCGCAGGCGCGGCTCCGAAGAATCAGAACTCACCGGCCACGAAACACTCTACTATTGGAACGGGGTGCCGCAACAGGCAGGTGAATTTAAGACAAAGGCCGATGCCCTGGTGAATGAAGGCCTCTTCAAATTACTCACTTCAACCCTGCATTTCAACTCAATGAAATGGCAGGACCGCCGGTTGGTGTTAATCCTGCTTGCCGGTGAAATTTCAAACGCGGATGTACTGGCCAAAATGAATAAACAACAGGTTACCGAAATAACAGCCATTCTCAACTCCGGTAAACCACTGGCTGATTTTCTCAAAGAACTGGCCATGCGCAAAAAGAAACTCAGTGATGAACTCAAAACAATCCCTTCCCGCATCGATGAAGTTACACGAGCCATCCCGGAACCGGTCGACTTCGAGGCAGTCAAGGCTGATATCTGTAAAACATCGCTGGCCCTTGCTGAAATTGAACAGGCTATCAACGACCAGGTGGCTGCTTATAAGTCACAGGGCGAAGCGGTTCAGGCAATACAAAATGAGATATTCGCACTCAAACATAAACAACAAGCAATTGATTTCGAAGCGAAAAGCGAAGCACAACGAATCTATAATGAACGCACATTCCTCATCGCCAACCTCAAACAAAAGCATGCCGAATGTTTACTGCGGTCCAAAGCCGATCAGGATTCTTTGCCAAAATTGTTGCAAAAGAAAACTGAAACAGAAAATGCCATGCTCGAACTCCGGAATCAATGGAAAACAATAAAGGATAAAGAATATCTCTTTAAAGAAGAGGATAATTTTTGCCCTACCTGCAAACAACCTCTCGATCCTTCAGCCATGGACGATAGTGAGTTAAATCCAAAGTTCATCTTCGGGCTATGGAAATCAGACCGGTTATCCAATATTTCTGACCAGGGTAAATTACTTGTTTCTGAACTTGCCCAGACAAATAAAATTTTAGAGTATACATCTCAGGAAATTTCGGCATTGGCAGTTGAAGCCAATGAGCTTGCAGCACAAATTAAAACCGCAATGTCTGCCGAACTTGAACTTGTTGCTCCCCAATATAGCGTCATTCCAGACCAAATCACCACGCTGGAACTACAAATCCTCGAATCACCCAAACTTGATATCGAATCGCTTAAGAAACAAAAGGAAGAAATTCAATCCGAAATCTATGACCTGCAAGTCACCTTGGGCAAAAAGGAGGTCATAGACCGTGGAAAGTCTCGTATCAAAGAACTCCTGAACGAGGAAAAGAACCTGAGCCAGCAAATCAGCGATCTTGAAAAGCAGGAGTTTGCCATGAATGCCTATACCCGCTCCCGCATGGACATGGTCGAATCCCGGATCAACGGAAAATTCAACCTGGTCCGGTTCCGCATGTTCAACACGCTCATCAATGGCGGCATTGAAGAGGCCTGCGAATGCATGGTTCAAGGTGTTCCCTTTAGCGATGTTAATTCCGCCGGAAAGATCCAGGCAGGCATCGACATCATCAATACCCTGAGCAAACACTATGGCATCTCAGCCCCCATCTGGATCGACAACCGCGAATCAACCAATACCATTCCGATCACCCAATCACAGATCATCAACCTCATAGTAAGCACCGACAAATCTTTAATAATCAAATAATTTCCAAATTTCCACATCCTCAAATCCCCAAATCCTCAAATCCCCAAATTCACTCAATTATGTCAACAGAAACAACATCAATCAAAAAGTTCGAACCTCCCATGGTCGAAAAAGTGCTCACCAAAGTCAACAGCCTCAAAGAAATCGGTGGCATTGCGCTTCCGCCCGATTACAGCGCCGAAAATGCGCTCCGCTCAGCCTGGCTCATCCTGCAGGACATGAAAGACAGGGCCAACCTGCCGGTGCTGAAAACATCCACACCCGATTCCATAGCAAACTCTTTGTTTAACATGGTCGTCCAGGGTTTAAATCCCGCCAAACGCCAGTGTAGTTTCATTTTGTATGGCGACAAATTGACGATGCAGCGAGAGTATGCAGGCAGCATTGCCCTGGCACGCCGATACAGCGCGATGAAGAACATCTATGCCGGTGTGATCTACAAAGGCGATGTGTTTGAATATGCTATCGATACAACCACGGGCATGAAGAAGATCACCGTTCATGCGCAGCGGATGGAAAACCTCGATGATGCCAAAATCATTGGCGCCTATGCCGTGGTAACGTTTGACGATGGCGGAGTGAATACCGAGATCATGACCATGGCCCAGATTCAGAAATCCTGGGAGCAAGGCTCAACCAAAGGTCAGAGTCCGGCTCACAAGAACTTTCCTGGCGAAATGGCCAAGAAAACCGTCATCAACCGGGCATGTAAACTACTCATAGCAGCCAGCGATGATTCAGTCCTGATGGAGCCTGGCGAGGAAGGCCGTATTGGCAGGGCGAAAGCTGAAATTGATGCAGTCGCAAATCAGGGCAGCGTCATTGACATTCCGGATGATGAACCTTTTCAGGTTGCAGAAGAGGTGAAAGAAGTTTGCATACCGATCCCTGACAAACCGGAAAACAAACGCGAGTGGAAAAATGAAGCTTCACCCAAAGAACCCGGTTTCTGATGATACTCAAAGTCCTTTCCAGCGAAAGCCGGCATCAATATTTTCACCTCAAAAGAAACCATTGCTGCGGCAAATCTTTCAGGCCACAGGGTTTTTCTATTATTCTACAGTCATATTCCTATTGGCCAATTTCTCATCAGCAACTTCCTTGTTCCACGCTTTAATGAATGGGATAATAGCAATTTAATGCTTGGGGAAATATCCAGGGCTTCAAACCCGGAATAAAATCTAAAAACCATGTCAGCAAAAGAATATCTAATCAGCAAAGGCAAACATGAACTTGAAAATTTCAATGGTTTCACCGGCGAATATGTTGTAACCCCAGTGGAAATGGAGGAGTTCACCAAACAGCAAGCCACTGCCTTTGCCCAGTGGCTCGATTCATTCGGATGGCGGCAATTCCAGGAATCAACCTGGTACAATACCGTAAGTCATAAGCACAAGGCAACAGATTATTATACTACCAGCCAACTGTACCAGCAATTCATAAAAGACCAGCAGTAACCATCCAAAAGTAAAATAATTGGAAAATATTTCTGATTGTTCCGAATCGTTGACCAATGCTGAAGATTTTTTTAACTCGATTCAAATTATTGAAAAATGGCTAAAGATCCTGCCTTCTTGTTCTATCCCGGTGATTGGTTAGGTGGAACATTATTGTTTGACCGTTCACATAAGGGAGCTTATATGGATCTGCTTATGGTGCAATTTAATTCAGGTCATATGTTGATTGAAGATATTAAAATGACATTAGGAAATGACTATGAAACCATGTGGGAATCAAAATTAAAGAGCAAGTTTAAGCAGGATTCAGACGGCAAATGGTATAATGTACGCCTTGATTTTGAAAAAAATAAAAGAATTAATTATACTAAAAGCCGTGGGAAAAACCTAAAAAAAGACGATATGGACTCATCATATGCATCATCATATGAAATTCATATGGATCATCATATGAATTTACAAAAAAACAGTATGGATGAGGAAAAATCTGAAAATAAGGGTGAAAATGGTGAAAATGGGGGTTTTAATACACAAAATTCATCATATGCATCATCATATGAAATTCATATGGATCATCATATGGAAAATGAAAATGAAAATATAAATATATCTAGTAAGGGGGGTATGGGGGGAAAACCAAAATGGGCCGAAAATTTCAAAAACTTCAATCCGGAAATCAAATACGCTTTCGAATCTGAAAAGTTTGGCGCCATGTGGGACTACTGGTTGAAGTACAAAAGAGAACGAAAGGATAAAAAATACACCACCACCGGCGAGCAGGCAACAATAAAAGGTTTGTTCGACAAAGCCGAGGGTTCGATAGAAAAGGCTGGCGAAATCATAAATCAGAGTATTCAGCAAAACTGGGCCGGGTTGTTTGAGGTAAAGCACCATCAAAATAACACACAGGTAACTGACTTGGCTAAAACAGGGAGGGTTTTGAACTAATGATAACGATTCAGGCAAACGTAAAATCCGAAAAGGTATCCTACTGCGACTTGTCGGTTATTATCGAAAAGATTAGAACCGGCGGCAGCAAGCTTGCTTTGGTTAATGAACTTCGGGCGTTGCGACAGTCGGATGTTGAAAAATACAAAATCAGGAAAATTGAAATGCCGGCGGTTATCTTCCAGGGAAAGTTCAGCAGGCGTGCCAATGAATCACTTGTTGAGGCATCCGGATTGATGATCTTGGATTTCGACCATACCGGCATTGAGTTGAAGGAACGGTTAAAGACAATCCCTTTCATCTACGTTTCTTTCGTCAGCCTTGGTGGCGATGGTGTTAAGGCCCTGGTTAAAATTCCGGTTGTTCAATCCGATGCCCAGTACAAGGAATATTGGTTCGCTGTCGATAAGGCGCTGCGTGATCTGCTGCCCGAGACCATCGATTCTGCATGTAAAGACATATCCAGGGCCTGCTATTTCTCATACGATCCTGACGTTTACGTGAACAGCGAAGCGATTGTGTTCACCGAGCGATTGAAAAAGGACGAAAAGAAGCCCGTCACCCACGAAAAATATGTAAAGAACGATTACAAGCGGGCGATGGTCCCGTTAAACTACATCCGTTCTGCTGTCGATGGTGAAAGGCATACGAAGATCCTCAAAGCTTCAAGGCTCATGGGTGGTTATGTGGCTGCCGGTATCATGAGCGATCAGGAGGCCGTGAGGTTGCTCGAGCAAGAGGCTTATCACATCGACCCTTCCGACTTCCAGATAAATCGCAGGGCAATTATCGACGGCATTGAAAACGGCAAGTCTCACCCGGTAACCGAGGCGCTTGAAGCTGAAATCAAGACAGAGCAGAAATTTGGAAAGCTGTACTTCACGCTCAAGGAGGTTGAGCCAGCCATTGACGAAAAGTTCAAACATGGTATCAGCCGTGGATTTTATGTCGGATGGGATGCCCTTGATGAATTCTACACCCTCAAACCCGGGACCACCACCTACATCTATGGCGCCCCTTACAGCGGAAAGACAATCCTTTGGTATGAAATCCTGATAAACTGTTCCCGGTTCTATGGCATGAAACATATCGTGTTTAGTCCCGAAACCGGTGGAGCAGCAGATATCTACATCCACCTGATCGAAATAAGCACGGGTAAGAATTTCTATTCGAATTATGGAAATCAACTTTCCGAAGGCGAGCTTGATGATGCCAAACGGTTTATCGACAAGCATTTCATTGTGGTTGATCCTGACGATAACATGCTCTCTGTCGAAGATTTCTACGCCTACTGCGACATTATTGAACGAAAGTTTAACACCAAAATTCACACCACTACCATCGATCCATGGAACGAACTCTTGCACGACTTTGCCGACAAGGGAAACCGGCAGGATATTTATCTCGAATGGGCGCTGGGCAAAATCCGCCAGAATGCAAGGGCCAACGACCGTCATAACGCCATCATCACACACATAACACAACAGCAAAAGGTTAAAGACGCCAAAGGAAACTTCTATTACCCACCGGCCGATTTCAGGGAGGTTTCGGGTGGCCAGTCCTGGGCGCGAAAAGGGATGAACATGTTGAACATTTATCGTCCGCCCGAGGGTATGCAGCATGGTGGCATGATCATGCCCGATAACGCTACCATCATCTCTGTTCAAAAGGTAAAGCCAAGGGGTGTGGGTAAAAAAGGCGATGCAATACTCTATTTCGATTTCCGGTCACACCGGTTTTATGAAGAAAGATTTGGAGAGCGCTTCTATTCCCGGCAAAAGGGAATAAAAAATGAAGAACTGCAGCTTGATTTTGCACCGGTGCCCTATGTTGACCCGGAAGATGTGCCATTTTAATTGATTACCAATGGTCTGCGATTGCGGAAAAAATAAATTATGAATTTCATTTTGAACTGGTTGCCTTATGCAGGGATTGCCACGAAAAATATTATTAACCTAAACTTAAAGCTATGGGAACATTACAGGATCAACAACCGCGAAATTATTATCGCGTGACAGGCGGCGAGATTAATCTTTTAATCTCGGAAGTACTAAATACAGCTGAAGAATTTGACGTTACGTTCGATCAGGCTTTTAACATTTACAACCTGGCTGAAAAAAGGCGCAGAAACGACTTGTTCGTTGCAAATGGTGACATCTGGGATGAACAGATTTGTGGTATTGGCGACATTTTCAGCAACCGGTTCAGCCGGCGATGAGTTATGATAATGTAGTTTTAACATTTTAAATATCAGATATATGAAAAGTGAATTCGATGAACCAATGGATTTTGAAAAGTTTGAAAAGTATCGCATAGACCCGAATAAAAGATGTCCAGCGCCACCTTTCGACCCTCAAACAAGAAACAGAAGGGCTAAAACAATTGGGAAATGGAAGGTCTTATTGAACGGAGACATGTTTTACGATGAAGGAAGATATGAAATAACCGGTGATTGTCTTACAGAGGATGATTGGATTGTCCATTTGTTTGAAAAAGGTTGGATTGATTGGAATGAGTTTATACCAGCATATTTTCAGGCATTGAAAAATATAAAATGTCAACATGTGAAAATGAAAATATATTATTAATCAACATCTTATGAAAATATTAAAATTTAAAAATTGCTTTAGTTTTTAAAACCAGAAGACATGCAAAAACACAAATTCAATATTTTTCCACTCATGCAGTCGGACGATTACAATCGTTTGAAAGACGATCTGGCTGCAAATGGTTATGACCCAAAGAATCCGATATATACTTACCAGGGTAAAATACTGGACGGCTGGAACCGGTATAGGGCATGTGGTGAGCTAAACATCCAACCAGTATTTCGTGAATTTACAGGAACTGATGCCCAGGCGTTAAACTTCGTCATGCGCACGAACAAGAGGCGGAACCTGAATAGTTCTCAATGGGCGGCCATTGCAGTGGAGGCGGAAGAAATAATTAATGGGATTCGCATCGACGTTGACTTGGAACGTAGGGAGAAGATAAGTGAAGCAATGGTCAATAATAAAAATGCAAGTAGGGAAAGACAGATCAGTCAATTAATTGACGAATCTATTAAAGACGTTCAAAGCACTCCCGTTCTTTCCCAATCAAACGGCCCGAAAACAATCGGGGAAATGCAACGTAACGAGCATCGTACCGACCAAAAGATTGCATCCACCTTCAACACCAACCGAACCTACATTAATGAAGCATCCAAGCTGCGCGGTGATAAACCTGAAATATTTGAACAGGTTAAGCGCGGCGAAAAAACAATCTCCCAGGCTAAAAAAGAGGTAACGCGCATTGAACGAGATATCGCCATAAAAGATCGCGCTGCTGCTTTAGAAAACATTACAGAGTTTGAATCGGTATGCAGCATCAGGCATTGTGGATATAACGAACTCATGGCCACGATAAAGCCAAACGCCATCATTACCGACCCGCCGTACCCGAAAAAATTTATATACCTCTACGATAGTCTGGCTGAATTGGCAAAAGAGGTATCCATCGTCGCGGTGATGTGTGGCCAAAGCTACTTGCCCGAAATATTACCACTGATGACAAGGCATTTGAAATACAGGTGGACAATGTGCTATTTAACCCCGGGCGGTCAGGCAGTCCAGCAATGGGTGTCAAAAGTGAATACATTCTGGAAACCGGTGCTCTTGTTTGGCGATGCAATAGATTGGATCGGCGATGTAACCAAATCGAACAGTAACGATAAGGATTTCCACCCGTGGGGCCAGTCTGAAAGTGGCTTGATCGATTTGGTAACCAGATTAACCCGTCCGGGCGATCTGATCTGTGATCCATTCGTGGGTGCAGGCACAACGGGTGTAGCCGCATTAAGCCAGGGCCGGCGGTTCGTGGGGTGTGATATCGATTTGGACTGCGTAACTAAAAGTCTTGAAAGATGCAAAGCGGTGTTCCACCAGTAAAGCAGGAAAGAACGGGGTGGCGTGATTTGGAATTATCTCGGCGGCATAGACGATGGGGCTGGGATTTACCGGCCGTAGATTTGGATTTCCTGTTCCTGGAATATGACCGGGGAAAAGCAGTTGCCATTGTTGAATATAAGCATGAACATGCAGCGCCACAAAACGCAACACATCCAACATATCAGGCAATGATTGATCTGGGTACACGTGCCGGTATTCCAGTGTTTGCCTGTCGCTATAAATCTGATTTCACCTGTTGGAATATAGTGCCATTAAATAATGAGGCAAAACAATGGATGCCAGACGGGCGAATTCATATGACTGAAAGACAATGGGTTACCTTTCTTTATAAGATAAGAGGTTACGATTTGCCGCAAGGAATATTCAGTTATGAAAATCTAGTATTATGAAACCACTTGCCACCCTAAACGCCATGATCCATACCGATATGGTCCGCAGGTATCCCGAAATACCCGAACGGCTGCTGCCAAACAAGCCCATTAAGGCCACCAAAGCAAATGAACTAACCAAGGCAGTGATAAAATTCATCCAGCTCTCCGGTGGCCAGGCCGAAAGGATATCCGTTACAGGCCGTCGCGTCGATATGCGCAGAACCTTTACAGATGTGCTGGGTCAACAACGACAGATAGGATCCGTCCGCTGGATAAAGTCAAGCATGCAGAAAGGGTCGGCGGATATTTCAGCCACCATCGCCGGCAAGTCGGTCAAAATCGAGATTAAGGTCGGCCGCGATCGTATCCGCCCCGAACAGGAAATCTACAAGCATCAGGTCGAAAAAGCCGGAGGAATATACCTGCTAATCCACAATTTTGATGAGTTCTACCAGTGGTATACCACCAGATATCCAGAAAAATAGCTTCAAAATTTCAACCCTTCAACCCATCAACCCTTCATGTCCCTCGAAGTAACATACATCAACGGAAAACGATGCTACAGCTTCGAAAAAGGCAACCGGTTCTTTTTCATGAAAGGGATAGAATATGAATTACTTGGAGCAGAAAGTATCGAAGGCAACAAAACCTGGACAGGCGTGAAGCACAGTTTTAAAAAAAGATTTCCCGGTCCTGATGATGATAAAGACGACAGATGGGAGGTCTCAATGTTAACCTTGACGAACAAAATCTTAGCAGATCAACAGGGCAAAAATTAACTTCGTAAATTGCATATTAATGGTCGTCTGGAAGAAAAGAGATGATGGCATCCGATTTGTCAAAAAGAAAATAAAGTTGTAATTTTGAATGAATAATTTCCCTTGCCTTGGAATCAAAAGATAAAATACTAAGCCAGATCAGGACTTCTGTCTTTGAAGTACTTCCCGGATCAGAAATTATTCTTTTTGGTTCACGGGCCCGAAATGATGCCAATGATAGCAGCGACTATGATTTGCTGATTATTTTAAAATCATCGATTCAGGCAGATGATCGGTTAAGGTTTCAGGCTTTAATCAGGAAAAAATTGGCTATCCGGAATATTCTTGCCGATATCATTGTGCAATCAAGGTCGGACGTAGAACTAAAGAAAAATTTCAAAGGTCATATAGTAAGAGAAGCATTAAAAGAAGGAGTAAGTGTATGAGCGGGGAGGAACTGACCTATCTGCAGCAATGGATTTCCAAAGCCGAAGAAGATTTATTAGTTTTTCAACAATTGATCCGTGCAATCTGACTGATTACGGGGTTGAGGTCAGGTATCCGGGTGATTTTCTTGAACCCTCATTAAAAGAAATTCAGACCTTGATACCAATTGTCGAAAATATCAGAGACCATGTACTGATGAATCTCCCTGTAATCCCACCTCGCAACCGATAATCGTTCAGTCATTCCACCGGGTCTCACCCGCCCCGGTTTACGGGCAAGGTTGTCTTTATTTTCCATAAAACAGTGTCATACCTCCTGAATAATTGCAGCTTCCCGAATCAAAACAGTAAATAGTGTTTATATTTGTGTGAAGTTACAACCTCATTCATCGTTCTTAAACATCGATAAAATATTGCGTTGCTAATATTTCTCTTTTAGAAAACCTCCAATTTTCAATCAAGTAGAGAAATAGCCTTAGCGAGCGCACCCAATGGGTGTGTTCCTTTTGCTATTTCAGTTACTTGTGGGTGCTTGGAGGTACCTCTAAAAGCTGGAATAAGCGGAGGTTCACGCCCTTTTTTATCCTGAAATCAAAGCAAATAAGCGAACCAATGATATAATGCTAACAGCAGTTCATGAAAAACACCCATAACAAATCCGACTCCGAAATCCTCCGCCAAAAGGCTGAAGAACTTCTGAGAAAGAAAGCAGAAGCTGAAATTCTGGAACTTATTGAGGAACTGGCCTTTCAAAACAGGGAGAAAGAAAAACGGGCGGATGAGCTGCTCATTGCCAACAAAGAGCTGGCCTTGCAAAATCAAGAGAAAGCAAAGCGGGCCGATGAGCTAATCATTGCGAACAAGGAACTGGCTTTTCAAAATGAAGAAAAAACCAAGCGGGCTGATGAGTTGATCATTGCCAATAAAGAGTTGGCCTTTCAAAACCAAGAGAAAGCAAAACGGGCCGATGAACTGATCATTGCCAACAAAGAGCTGGCATTTGAGCAGGAGAATCTCAGAAAGATCGCCAGCCTGGTGCCCGGAGTCGTTTATCAATATCTTTTGCGTCCCGATGGAACATCCTGCTTTCCCTATGCCAGCGAGGCTATCAGGGAGATATACCGTGTTAGCCCTGAGCAAGTACGTGAAGATGCATCAGCAGTATTCGCGAACCTTCA